>Ga0194127_10000272_pt1 | contig 84534 bp, 69 predicted proteins | sample TA2KigC100mmetaG_FD_148624 | JGI IMG/M metagenome (GOLD analysis project Ga0194127, IMG submission 148624) | Freshwater microbial communities from Lake Tanganyika, Tanzania - TA2015036 Kigoma Deep Cast 100m | ecosystem: Environmental > Aquatic > Freshwater > Lake | place: Tanzania: Lake... | reverse complement strand
AGCCTGCTCATTTTCTCCGGCACCCGAAAGGTCGCCGTGCGAGATTGCGTCTTCGAGAGCCTGGGCGAATGCGCCATCGACCTCGCTTACGGAAACGCGGAGGTGGAACTCAGCGGCAACCGCTTCCGCGACCTGGGCAGCGGCGCCATCAAGGCCGTCGGCACCTGGCGGGAGAATACCCCCGAGGAGAACGAGCAAGGGCGCCTCACGCAGCTCCGGGTGACCGACAACGACATCTCGGGCTACGGCCGGGTGTTCCCCGGGTCGGTGGCGATTATCGTCGAAATGGCCGCGCGCTCGGTGCTCGCCCAGAACCGCATCACCGATGGCTACTTTACCGCCATCAACTGCAGCGGCGGCTCGATGGACAACGAAGACATCTTCCGCACGTTCGATACCCTCATCGCCAATAACCACATCCATAACATCGGCCAGGCGTCGATGCCCTGCTCCAACGACTTGGGGGGTATCTACGTCCACGGCAACATGATCGGCTGCGTGATCCGCGGCAACGTGGTGAGCAACGTGCAATGCAGTGTGTATGGCGGCAACGGCATCTACATCGACGATTGCGCCTCCTACCTGCGCATCGAGGACAACCTGGTGCGCGATACCATGGATGCCTTCAACATCAAGGGGCGACGCAGCCAGATCCGGAACAATATCCTCGGCCCCTGCGGGCGCAGCCTGGCGCGCCGCGCCTCGGGCAAGCCTTACGAGAACGACATGGCCTACATCGAGGGCAACCTACTCATCACGACCAACGGCGCCCTCTTCCATTTCCAAACCGGCACCGTGCCCACCAACACGGGGTTATTCCCGCGGGGGAATCTCATCGCCAGCACCACCAGCCACCTGGAGGTCGGCGTCGATGGTAGCTACGGCGCGCATGACCGCATGATCCCTTACGGCGAATGGTGCGCCAGCACCGGGAATGGGGCCAAGGACACCGTGCTGCCGGGCCCCTTCCCGAGTCTCGAGGGCTGGCCCATGGCGATAACGCCGGGTTCGATCTACACCCGTCACGGTATGCGGCCGTGCTCATTCGAAACCGTCGGCCCCCGGCCCCGAGAGCAACGGACACCGGTGCCCTTCCTCGCCACTCAGTCCGAGGGAGGCCCGGAGCACCAGGAGGCGATCGAGTACGCCAATCGCATCCTGGCCGAGCGCAGCGCGAAGAACGCGCCCAAACCCGACGTGTCGACGCACCGGGAGTGAGGGAGTATACCGGGAAAACGAACGGAACGTAAATATGGTGGCGCCGGAATCGAAAAACCCGGCGAAAGTGCGCCGCCAAGAACCAAAAAACTCCGGGTGAAAAACGTGACGGGAACCCGTCACGGCAGCAGGAAGGAATATACAAAACATGAAAAAAACAGTAGCTGTGACAGGGATTATTGCAGCTCTATTGGCTGCTGGCTTTGCAAACGCTGATGAGGTTCCGGTTAAAGGGGCAAAGAACGTCGTTGTCTTCGGCGAGCCGGGCTCGTTTGCAGGCTGGCCTGCCAACAACGGCGCTTGGACTTGGGACGGTGGAAAAGAAATCCTCGTTGGCTTTACCAAAGGACCGTATATGGAAACGGAGGGCCACAACATCGGAAAAACGGACCGCAAAAATCTGCTGGCACGAAGCACCGATGGCGGAACGACATGGAGCACGGAAGAACCGTCCAATTTCGTCGGGAAGAGCGCCAAGCCGGTCGCATCGCCGGGTAACATTCCCTTTGAAGCCCCGGGTTTTGCGATGCGGGTGATGGCCGATGGTTCTCATGGTTCAACTGATAAGATCGGATCGTTTTTTATATCGGAGGACAAGGGCAAGAACTGGCGTGGCCCTTATCGTTTCAACGGTCTGATGGAAGACCCGAATCTTGCCGGCACGGAGTGCACCTCCCGAACCGGCTATCTCGTGACCGGCCCCGAATCCTGTCTGATCTTCATGTCAGCCCGCCCCAAGGATTTCAAAAAGGTGAAGGGACAATCCACCGGCACGGTCGATGGCGGCAAACCGTCCCAGTGGGTGGATCAGTGGGACAAATCCTACGTCGCGGAAACCACCGATGGCGGGAAGTCATTCCACTTTGTCTCCTGGATCGCGCCGCTTAGCGGTTCCAACCGCGCCGTCATGCCTGCGGTATGCCGTCTGAAGGATGGCTCCATCGTGGCCACCATGCGTTGCAACCGGGTCGAACGCGACGCCAAGGGCGAGGGTTTCATGGCCGGACATGTGGATGCTTATGGTTCCGCGGACCATGGCAGGACGTGGAGCTTTCTGAGCCGCGTCGGAGAAACCGGCGGCGCGATGCAGAACGGAAATCCTCCGGCCTTGGTGGCGCTCAAGGACGGTAGAATTGCTTGTGCCTATGGAGACCGGAGGACGGCCAGAATAATGATACGTCTTAGTTCCGATGGTGGTAAGACCTGGGCCGACGAACGGGTGTTGCGTGACGATTTTCAACGAGGCAAGGACAACAGTTCAGATATGGGATATCCCCGTCTGGTGACAAACCATGATAACAATCTCGTGGTCATGTATTATTGGGCAACCAAAGAAAAACACCAGGGTCATATTGCGGCAACGGTGTTTGAACCCTGACTCCCACTCGAAGACCCGCAACACGCATGGCTGCCACGCCACGGCTAAAGAACCGCAATGACAAAGAACGGAACAATCATGAAACACCTCCTCACACTCCTCACCGCCCTGCTGCTCGCACCGCTGGCCGCACTGCATGCGGCCGATGCGAAAACGCCTGCTTCCGTCCAGAACAAAGCGCCGACGGGAGCACAATTGCGCGACCAGGAATCCAAACGCACTCAACCGGATTATGTCTGTTTTGTGCCGGCGTATTCCAACGGTAAATCGCCCGATTCGCATAACGAGCACTTCCTGGTTTTCGAGGGTAGCGATAAACATCTGAAGGCGATCTGGACCCAGGCCCCGCGTTTGGGCGACGGCCCGGGCAGTAGGCGGCAAGCCAACCACATTTGTTTCGCCGACTCTCCCGACGGAGGAAAGACGTGGTCCAACCCACGACGGATCGTGGGTCCAGAGGGAATGGACGAGCCGCCCTACATGGCCAGTTGGGCATTCCCGATGGTTTCCCGTTCCGGCCGCATCTATGTGATTTGGAACCAGAACAAGGGCGTCCGTGGCAATATCAACATGCACACCGGGGGGATGTCTGGGTTCTATAGCGACGACCAGGGCCAGACTTGGTCCAGCCCGCAGGAAATTGCCATGCCGGTCAGCCCCTACGACGATCCGGACGGGAAAGTGCCACCGGAATGGATTGTCTGGCAGATGCCACAGCGCGACCGGAGCGGCGGATATCTGGTTGGTTACAGCCGCTGGTTCAGCCCCAAGAAGCAGCGTCCCGTTCCGAAGGGGAATGCCGGGTGGACCTGGCTGGAGTCGGTGGTGGAATTCATGCGATTCACGAACGTGGACGACAATCCGGAGCCGAAGAACCTGCAGGTGCGCTACAGCGCTTTTGGCGACAAGGCATTGCGTGTGCCTCACTGGATCGATCCGCTGCGCACGGTTGCCCAAGAGCCGAGCTTCGTGCGGCTGCCGGACAACCGGCTGTTCTGCGTCATGCGCGCCAACACCGGCTATATGTGGTATAGCCTGTCCGACAACGACGGCGAGACTTGGTCCATTCCCCGGCCGTTGCTCGACAAGGATTTCGGCGTGCCGCTCCTGCAACCGGTGGGCTGCTGCCCGATCTACCAGTTGGCCGATGGCCGCTACGTCCTACTCTATCACAACAACCGGGGTAAAATCGAACCAGAGGTGACGGACAAGGGGATCAAGATGGAAATGACCTGGGGGCCCCGCCGTCCCGCGTTTCTGGCCCTGGCGGAATTTCGTCCCCGTGCGCAGCAACCGCTCTGGTTTAGCGAACCGAAGCAGTTTCTGGATGTGGGCGAATTCGATGTCACGGGAGAACAAGCGGTGGGAAAACCGAATGTGGGTGTTTACACCAGTTTCACCACCCGGAACGGGGAAAATGTCCTGTGGCATCCAGATCGCAAGGTCTTCCTGCTCGGGAAAGAAGTCACCGACGAATTCCTGGCCGGCATGAAGGCTTCTCCGGAGAAATGAAAACCATGAAACTCACATTCACCCTCCTCACCGCCCTGCTGCTTGCGCCGCTGGCGCTCACCCCGTCCGCGGTGGCGGCCGAGGGAGGCGGATCCCCGGGAGAATCTCGCAAGCCCAATGTCGTCGTTCTGTTCATTGACGACTTGGGCTATGGCGACATCGGCGCCTTCGGATGCCCCGACATCCCGACGCCCCATATCGACTCACTGGCGCGGGATGGGGTGCGGTGCCTCAACGGCTACACGCTGATGCCCGTGTGCAGCCCCAGCCGCTCCGGCCTGATGACCGGTCTTTACCCGCAGCGCTACGGTGTGAACGGCAACAACCAACGGGGAACGCCCATCCCGACTGACCACCCGACGATTGCCGAGTTCATGAGGGACGCAGGCTACGTCACCGGGATGGTGGGACGATGGGACCTGGGCGACACGACACAGGGGCCGCTGGAACGCGGATTCCTCGAGCTGGCCCGGCGGCAGTCGCCAAAGAAGCGCCCCGAGGGTGATCCGCTCACGGGTGAAGCGAGCTACTGGGGCACGGATGGGACCTATTTGACCGAGGTGCAAGGCGACCGGTTGGTCGAGTTCGTCGAGCGCAACCAGGCCAAGCCGTTCTTTCTGTATTTCGCGCCGCTGGCGGTTCATAGCGCCGTTCAAGACGCGCCCGAGAAGTATCTGAAGCGCGTGCCGGCGTCGGTTCAAGGGATGAGGCGCTATCATGCGGGGACGCTGATTGCGCTTGATGACGCCATTGGCAAGCTGCTGGGGGCACTGCGCAAGTGCGGGCTGGACAACGACACGCTGATCTTCTTCACGGGCGACAACGGCGGCGTGATGAGCAATGAAGCCCGCAACGCCCCGTATCGCGGTGGCAAAGTCACCAAATGGAATGGCGGGGTGCATGAGCCTTTCATCGTGCGCTGGGGGGGTCGGTTGCCGGCGGGCAAGGACTTCAACGGGCTGGTCTCGACCCTCGACATCTACCCCACCGCGGCCGCAGTGGCGGGCGCCAAACCGCCCGAAAGGCTCGACGGCGTGAACATTCTGCCCTATCTGCTCGGGCAGAAGAGCGGCGACCCGCACGAGGCACTCTTCTGGCGCTACCTCGACATCTGGAAATCAACACATCCGGACCCAACGCGGGCGGTGCGTTCGGGGCCGTGGCGACTGTTCGTTGGCGAGAAAGAACTGGAACTCTACAACTTGGTCGACGACCCGGGCGAGACCAGGAATCTGGCGGGGGAAAATCCCGAGCGGGTGGCGGCGCTCAAGGCGCTTTTCGACAAGTGGGAGGCGGCGCTTCCCGCGCCGAAAGAAACGAAAAGGCTCCGCAGCAGTGAGCCGCCAGCAGGGGTGGGTTGGGCCTATGCCGGAGATCGCAAAGAAGAAAATACAGGAAAGGTGAAATGACGGCATTAGCCATGAAACCCACCAGCAACAACACAAACGAGGAAACAAACCATGAAACACACCATCACACTGCTCACCGCCATGCTGCTCGCGCCGCTGGCTGCGCTCCATGCAGCCGATGCGAAGTCAGCCAGGCGTCCGAACATCGTTTATCTCTTTACTGACCAGCAGCCGTGGTATCAGTGGTCGTTGGGTGGCGCGCCTGAAATCAAAACGCCCAACTTGGATCGGCTGGCTAGCAGCGGGATCTACCTCGACAACGCATTGGCCAATAATCCCATCTGCGTCCCGTTTCGCGCCTGCTTCGTCAGCGGCCAATTCAGCCAGCGGAATGGCATCCTCTGGAACTACACCACGTCGCCTTTCACCGGTCAGCGTGGATTGCGTCCTGATGGTCCGAGTTGGGCGAAGACTCTTCGAGACGCCGGCTACAAGACAGGTTACGTGGGCAAATGGCATCTCTATCCCGAGAACTCGGGCGCGAAGACCAATTCGACTACGGACAAACCGACCAACTTTCTGCAGGTGCCACCGGAGTTTCGTTATGGCTTTGACTGGTGGCGAAACAGCTTCAATTACGACGACTACTACGCCACCAAGTATTTCGATGACCAAGGCGTCGTGCGTACTCTCGAAGGCTACGCCCCTGCCGCGCAAATCAACCAAGCCATCGAGTTCATCGAGGCCAACCAACGGAATCCATTCGCAGTCGTTGTTTCCGTCCTACCGCCGCATCCGCCGTATCAGGGTGCGCCGAAGAAGTGGCTGGACTACTACAGCAAACAGAAGCTTCCGAATCGCCCGAACGTGCCGGAGGACCTCCGCAAGCAATACCAAGAACGGGAACTCCCCCTGCTCTCCGCGCATATCTCGGCAATGGATGAGGCGTTCGGCGCCCTGCTCGACAAGCTCGACGCGCTCGGCCTCGCCAACGACACCATCGTCGTCTGGAGTTCCGACCACGGCAACATGCTCGGCTCGCACACCGCCACCAACAAACGTTGTGTCTGGGACGAGTCCATCAAGATCCCATTCATCGTCCGCTGGCCCGCAGGCATCCCCGGCGGTGCGAGGAAACTTGACACACTGCTCTCCGCTTGGGACATCGGCCCCACGCTCCTCGGCCTCTGCGGCCTGAAGCCCGACCCGCGCATGGACGGCCTCGACCTCTCGCACATGCTGTGCGGAAAGCCGGGACCCGAACCGGAGTCCGCTTTCATCATGCACGTCATCGGACCGAAAGGCCATGAACCCACGGCGAAAGGCATCTCGCATCTCGTGGATTTCCGGGGCGTGCGAACGAAGCGTTACACCTTCGCGCTTCAGAAAGCGGACGGTCATGTTCAGCCGTATGTCCTCTACGACAATCAATCCGATCCCTATCAGATGAAGAACCTCATCGCTGACCCCGCGCACGCGGACACGATGAAACAACTTCATGCCGAGGTGGAAAAGTGGTTGGCCAAGGCCGGCGAAACCCGCTGGCTGGCCGAAGGCGACCACTGGAAAAGAGTGCCGCTTCTCAAAGGCAAGACCAGCAGCCCTGAAACAGACCGCTAAACAGGCATAAGCGAGAGGACAACCGCACCATGAAACCCATCCTCATCTTCCTCGCCGCCCTGCTGCTCGCGCCGCTGGCAGTGCAGAGTGCAGTCGAGAAAGCCACCGCTTCACAGGCGAAGTTCTCCGGCCATCCGGTAGGCAGCAAAATCGCAGATCCGCGTGACTTTGAAAATGGATGGCCGAAACCCTCGATTCCAAAGGAAGGCTACGTGGACCAGCCCTACGTGGTGGTAACGAAAGAGGGCCATTGGGTCTGTCTCCTGACTACTGGACCGGGCGAGGAGGGTGATACGGGCCAGCATATCATTGCCACGATTAGCAAAGATAAGGGGCAAACCTGGTCTGCGCCGGTGGACATCGAGCCCGGGGACGGTCCCGCAGCGTCTTGGGTGGTGCCTCTTATCACTCCGAGCGGACGAATTTATGCAATCTATTCGTACAATGGAGACCACATCTTCACGAAGAAGGAGAATGGCCGTGTCGTCAACATCACCAGGAATGGCAAAGACGTTCGGTCGGATATGTTTGGCTGGAAGGTGTTCAAGTATTCCGATGACGGGGGGTTGACCTGGTCCGCTCGCCACCGTATTCCAATGCGGGTAACGGCAATCGATCGTGCCAATCCCTTCATGGTTAGTGCGCGCGGTGGACAACGAACTGCGGATGCGGCAGAAGTTCAGAAGACATGGGACACTACGGAAGGTGCCCGAGATATTCTGCGGCTTGGTGAAACTCAAATGGGTTGGGGAATAGACAAGCCGATCATTGTGGGCAAGGACGTCCTGTTTGGCCACAGTAAGTGGGGTGACAAGCCTGACCCCTCAGGCCGCAGTGGTGACGGCTGGCTGTTTCGCTCCAGCAACCTGCTCCATGAACGGGACCCTGAGAAGATCCATTGGGAAATGCTCCCGGACGGAGATCACGGCATCCGTGCGGAGGAATTCGGAGGCATACAGGAGGAACACAACATCGTCCCTCTTTCGGGAGATGGTCTTTATTGCATCTATCGAACCAAGAACGGATTCCCTTGCCACAGTTACAGCCGCGACGGCGGACGGACATGGACAAAACCCGAGCGCGCGAGCTATTCACCGGGAGGCAGGACCATCCGTCATCCGCGCGCCTGCCCCATGCTGTGGAAGACGGCCAACGGCAGGTTCCTGTTGTGGTATCACAACAACGGCACGCCGTTCCAGCACGATATGACGATCCGGCGACTGGCCGAACCAGTCAATAACCGCAATTTGGGATGGCTCACTGCCGGGGAGGAAAGAGACGGATTCATTCACTGGTCGCAGCCAGAGCTAATCAACTACAATCCTAAAAACAGGGGATGTAGCTACCCTGACCTTATCGAGGATCAGGGACGATACTTTTTTATCTCGACCCAAAAAGTTAGTGCTCGCGTGCAGGAGATCGCACCAGCCCTGATTGATGGTTTATGGCAACAGAACAAGATCAAAAGTGTTGCCGAATCGGGGCTTGTCTTGAGCGCAGCTCGAAATGCGCTTTCGGCCTCGCCGATCAACATGCCGCATCTGCCGAGTTTGGCTGGCGGCGGTGGTTATACCGTGGAAACCTGGCTTAAACTCAGTGACCTTGCTCCGGGACAAATCCTTCTGGATTCCCGTGACGAGCAAGGCAAGGGCATCGTGCTCTCCACGGCTGACAAAGCCCGTCTCGAGTTTGCAATGAGCGACGGACAGAACTCAGTGCGCTGGGATACGGACCCCAACATGCTCAAGCCTGGCATCCTCCACCATGTGGTCTTCATTATTGACGGTGGGCCGAAGTTGATCTCCGTTGTGGTGGACGGGCTGTTGTGTGACGGGGGCAATGACCCCGATCGGCCCTACGGTTACGGGCGATTCCTCAAGGGACTGAGCGACGACCTCAAAGAGGATATCGCCGACACAACCGGCGCTCCGAACCTGAGGGTGGGCCCGATGATTCAACGCGTGCGGCTGTATGACCGCTACCTGAGAACCACGGAGGCCATCGGCAACTACCGCGCAGGCTGCTCCACGAACCCCTGACAGAAAATGAATCTCACCGTGAAACCCACCCTCACACTACTCACCGCCATGCTGCTTGCGCCGCTGGCTGCGCTGCACGCTGCCGACAACGCGCCTTATCCAGTGGCGAAGTTCTCCATCGAGCACGCGGTTATCAACGAAGTGTATCCCAAGTGGTCGCCCAAGATGGGCTACAACCACGATTCCGACATCACCTTGTTCAAGGGACGCTATGTGGCTGTATGGAATGCCAACCCCGAGATTCCGGAAGAATCACGGCCGGGACAGCTCAATTACCTCTCGGTCAGCGATGACTTCCAAAAGTGGTCCGTGCCGGTGGCGCTCTTCACCTCGCAGGGCGGTGCGACCAACCCGGTGGACTCGACGGGCATGTCGTTCCAGTGGCAGCCCAACTTCATCAACCTGCGCAACCAGACGCTCTTCTGCGCCTGGTGCGTCACGGGACCGGAGGCGGCGACCTATGTGTCGAAGTCATCCGACGGACTGCATTGGGAGAACATCCGCATCACCGATCCGCTGCCGAAGAGCTATGATAGCGGGGCCTCGCCAAACGCGACGCCCTTTCCGTCTAATCACGGGCTTCTCACGAAGTCAGGATCGATGCTTTTCCCGATCTGCCTCGCGCCAGCGGCCATGCCCAAAGGCAAACCGCTCCAAGTCTGCGCGCTGATCAGTAAGGACGTGGGCAAATCATGGCACTGGGGCGAATTCACGCCCGTCCTGCCGGTGCAGCAATTCTTGAAGCCCGGCAAGACCAACACGGGTGACAAGAAAGACGTGCATGTCTGGGAGCCGCACTTCTTCGAGCATCCCGACGGCCGGATTGGCCTGCTGGTTCGCGTGAGCAACGCGGCTCCGGAGGACGGCCTGACCGCCGACCAGATGATCCTCTACGCCGAGAGCAAAGATGGCGGCGTCAACTTCTCGACTCCGCGAGCGGTGGATATTGAGACCATCTCCTCCCGTCACCAGAGCTTCAGCATGGCGCGGTCGTCGTCCGACCTGATGCTTGTCGCCAACGACTGGCTACCCGGCTATTCCCGGACCCTGCGCGACCGCCACTTTCTCTCGCTGTATTTCAGCCCGGTGTGCGATCCCGACTTCCTGATTCCCGGCCCCGTCATCCAGCAGCGCGGCACCACCGGGCATTATCCGAACGGCGAGATCAACAACGGTGAGATGATCATCTCCTACAGCTACGGCGTCAAGCCGCGCGCGATCTACGCGAGCCGGATCAAGAACCTGCCGGACTTCCGCACGCCCTTCTTCCTGCGCCGCGAAAGCCGGCCAGCGATGATCATCAATGAGGCCGATCGCGTCGCCTATTTTCCCGAGACCTTCAGCAGTCTCGGTCTCGTGCTCACGAAAGACCTCACGGAGCAGAAACAACTCACGCTCGAGTTTGCGGCCAAGCTGCTGACCGTGCCAGCCTTCTATCCCGGCCAGTCCATGGACGAGGCGGTCAACGGCATGACACTCCTGACCATCGGCGCGGTGGATCACCACACCACGCAAATCCGCGTCACGCGCCCGCTGCCGCCGTATCACGTCGAAGTCCTGCGCGACCACAAATGGGTAAAGGTCACCGAAGTCACTCTGCGCGAGCCGATCCGCGTCAGCGTCGAGATGACGGACAAAGACTATACCGTGCGCGTGAACGACGCCAAGTCTTTGACTGTATCCGGCAAGCTGAACCGCAAGATCAACTTCGGCGGCTTCTACACCGACCCCATCGCCTACCCGTCCGCCGGGAGTTTCGAACTGGATCTGAAAACCGTGCGTGTCCGCTGAAACCCGAACCTTGGAAGAACACATGAAACCCACTCACACTCTCCTCGCCGCCCTGCTGCTCGCGCCGTTGCCGGCGCTGCACGCTGCCACTGCACGGGCAGCGACGGAACTGCTCGTCGAGGCTGAATCGTTCAAGGAACGCGGCGGGTGGGTGGTGGACCCGCAGTTCATGGATGTGATGGGGTCGCCGTATCTGCTCGCGCATGGGTTGGGCAAGCCGGTGAGCAGCGCGAAAACGGAAGTCGAGTTTCCGGCGACGGGCCGGTATCACGTTTGGGTGCGGACGAAGGACTGGGTGCCGTCGCATCATCCGGGAATGTTCAAGGTGCTCGTCGCGGGACGCGAGTTGGCGCCGACGTTCGGCGCGAACGGCCGGGATTGGTCGTGGCAAAACGGCGGCGAGGTCGAAATCAACGAGAAGAAGGTCGCCGTCGAGTTGCGCGACCTGACCGGCTTCGATGGCCGGTGCGATGCGATTTATTTCACGACCGACAGGAACGCGACGCCACCGGAAACAGCGGACAAACAGATGGCGTCGTGGCGGCGTAAGTTGCTGGGGTTGCCGGAAGAACCTGTTACTGCCGGGAAGTTCGACGTGGTCGTGGTGGGTGGCGGAATCGCCGGTTGTTCCGCCGCGCTGACGGCCAGCCGCCTGGGTTTGAAAACGGCGCTGGTGCATGATCGGCCGGTTCTCGGCGGCAACGCCAGTTCCGAATGCGGCATCCACCCCTACAGCGTGAAGCACCCGATCGTCAGGGAGGTCATCGCGCAGTGCGGTGTCATCCCCTGGGGTGCCAAGGAACCTCCGCCCGGCAAGGCCCCAAGCCCGATGGCCGGGGAAGCGAACCTGTCGCAGGTTCTGGGATGGCGTGCGTTCGGCGTCGAAATGGACGGCACGCGGATTGTCGCGTTGAAGGCACGCGATATCCGGACCAACGAGGAGCGGCGTTTCGTCGCGCCTGTGTTCATTGACTGCACCGGAGACGGCTGGGTCGGGTTCTGGGCGGGGGCCGACTTCCGGGTGGGGCGGGAGGGATACCGGGAATTCGGGGAGGATCTTGCTCCCAACGACCCGGACAAGCGCACCCATGGCAACACGATCACGTTCAAGCTGCGTCGGCTTCAGCGAACTGTGGACTTCCCGGATGTGCCGTGGGCCACGGCGGTCTCGCGGGACTACGCCAACCTCTCCAACAAGCCCGACCACTTCTGGGAGGCCGGGCAAGGCCGGGACACCCTGGCCGAAGCGGAGTGGACGCGCGACCACCTGCTCCGGGCCATCTTCGGCACCATGGCAACGGCCAAGAGGAGGGATCCCGCGGCCAACGCCAACCTGGAGTTTGAGTCTGTTGGTTACATTCTGGCTCGTGGCGAGTCACGCCGGTTGATGGGCGACCATCTTCTCACCCAGAACGATCGCGGGCGCCAGTTCCACGATGCCATCGGGAGTGGCACTTCCTTCTACTGTCTGCACTACACGCATCCGGATTACGATTTTCGCAATATCGGCGACTCGATCAGCAAGGCGAGAGGCGCCGACCAACGGCCGGCATGGGAGACCGCAGGCCGAATTCCGATGGAACGGCCCAAGCCTCCAGCCGACACGCTTCCTTCGGAACTGAGAAAGGCTGTCGCCGATGCGGGGAGTGGCGGGACGCAGATCCCCTACCGGTGCCTCTACTCCAGGAATGTTGACAACCTGCTGACGGCGGGTCGTGACGTCAGCGCAACCCATGTCGCGCTCATGGGCATCAAGGTCATGGGCGTCACGGGCCATATGGGCGTCGCCGCCGGCGCCGCGGCGTCGCTTTGCACGAAACACGGCACGACGCCGCGCGGCGTGTACCAGCAACATCTGGCCGAGCTGCAGGACATCGTCTTCGAGCGCGGCGCCCACGCCGGCGCCCTGCGAGCGCCGGGCGAGCCATCTGGAATGAACACCACCAAGCAGAACCCCGTTGAAAGCAAAGGAGCCAAGCGATGAGACCATGCGGACGGTTGGCGGGAATCCTGTCGGCGGCGCTGTTGTTCGCCGGATCGGGGCAAGCGGCGGATTCCATCACGCCCGATCTCAAGGCGGCGGCGGACGGGCGTGGCTGGAAGAAACTGGGCAACCTCGAACTGCGCTGGGTCGCCGATGCCAGGGGCAAGCCGGCGTTACACGTCACGCCGGCCGGCGAAGGCGGCGTGCTGTTGGTCGAGGGGCTGGAGTTCGGCAACGGCGAGATCGAATTCGATTGCCTGGGCCGGAGCGGGCCGCGCCAGAGCAACTTCCTCGGCATTGCCTTTCGCGCGCTGGACGGAAAGACCCACGATGCGGTCTATTTCCGGCCCTTCAACTTCCGGGCCGCGGATGCCGAGCAGAAAGCGCACGCCGTGCAATATGTCTCGCATCCGCAATGGGGCTGGCAACGGCTCCGCAAGGAACGGACCGGCCAATACGAGAAGGGGATCGACCCGGCGCCCGACGGTGACGAGTGGTTCCACGCCCGCATTGTGGTCCAGCAACCGAAGATCAGCGTGTTCGTCAACGGCAGTCCGACACCCGCGCTGGTCGTGGATGAATTGACCCAGCGCAGCGGCGGCGGACTTGGGCTGTGGATCGGCCCGGGCCAGGGGGGCCATTTCGCCAACCTCAAGATCACGCCAGCGAAGCAGAAGTAGGCCCATGAACCCCACCCTCCCCCTCTTTGCCGCCCTGCTGCTCGCATCGCCGGCACTGGCTGGATCTTCGCGGGCCGACAGCAAGCAGGACGGCGCAACCGCTGATCCCGTCGCTGCTGTGTTTCAGCGCATGAAACACGGCATCTGTGTCGGGCACTTCGAGCGCGACCAGGACCAGACGGCCGTGGCGGAGTTGAACGCGGATTATCTCGACTCGATCCGGTCGGCGGGATTCAACAGCATCCGTTTCTTCTTCAACACGCAACGGCAGCCGCAGTTCTTCGCCACCAACGTCTCCCACGCGCTCAAGCAGGGGCTGGTCGTGAACCTGTGCATGTTCTCGTTCACGAAACAGAAGCAGGAGTATGTGGACCGCTGGAGGGAGATCGCGACGTTCTACAAGGACTACCCGCCAGAGCTTGTCTTCGAGATGTTCAACGAACCGTCGCTCGCGCCGAAGCTGAACGACCCCGCCGAGGTCATGGACTGGATCAACGCCGCGGTCGCCGTCATCCGCGAGGTCAGCCCGCGGCGCATCCTGCTCATCGGCGGGCCGTCCTACATGCAGGCGCCGTTTCTCTCGAAACACGTCACGCCGGAATACCTGACCTACAAGCTGCCCGGCGGCGGCGGTTTCGCCGAGGACCGATTCGTCGTGGGCGCCTTTCACATGTATGAGCCGCACGCCTACACCATGCCCAAGGGCAAGCTGGTGACTCTGGACGACTTCCCGAACTGGAAGAAGGTGGTGACGGAGAACCTCGATCTCGCCGCTGCGTGGGGAAAGAAGTGGAACAAGCGCGTCGTGCTGACCGAGTGGGGCGCGCAGAACGTGCCGAAGAAGCGCGACGATTTCCTCGCCTACACGAAGTTCGTTTTCGACGCGATCAACGAGCGCGACATCGCCTCGATGTACTATGCCGGGTTGCCGCGCAACTCGATGATGGCGAGCTGGAACATCCTCGACACGGAATTCGGCTGGGACCAGGGCGTGCTGGACATCATCACGCGGACGAAGGCCAAACCGGTTTCGGGCTTCAACCAACTCGCCAATTCCGAGTTCAGGGAACTCGAGGGGCAAGGGCCGGATCGCAAGCCGAAGTTCTGGAGCGTCCAACCGCCTTCCGCGGCATCTCCGGCGTCGAGCGCGCCATTGAGCGGCATGAACTCGCTGAAACTGACGCTGGATGCCGAACCCGTCACGCTTTCCCAGGACACGCTGACGATGGTGGAGAAGTGGCAGAGCAGCGACCCGATGATCGCCCAAGCCAATGCGCTGCAGAAGCCATTCATCCATCTGCGGCGCGGCAACACCTATCGGCTGACCTTCCTCGCTCGCGCCGACAAGCCCGGCGCGACCGTGATCGCGCGCCTCGAAGACGCATCGAAGAGTGGCACCGTGTGCTTCACCTCCAAACCGCTGCCGTTGGCCACGGGCAAGGAGGAGTACGCCATCGAATACACGCACGCCGGAGACGACATCATGAACGCCCGCGTCGTCTTGACCTTCACGGGCGGGCGGAACATCGTGGTCGTCGATCGGGTCCTTTTGAAGAGCCGAAGGGAGACAGGCCAGCCATGAATGCGCCACACGCCGTGATCAAGTCTCGACTCGCGCTCGCCGTTACCGGGTTGCTCGGGCTTGCCGGGCAGGTGGCGCCGGCCGCCCCGACGCGAATCGCGCCGGCCGGTCCCTTCGCCCTCGAGTACTTCGTCGCTCCGTCGGGGGACGACGCCGCCGACGGCAGCCGGGGACGACCGTTCGCCTCGATGGAACGGGCGCGCGAGGCGGTCCGCGTCCTCAAGGCGAAGGGTCCGCTTCCCGGCCCCGTTGCGGTGCGCCTCCTGCCGGGCGAGTACGCGACAAAGGCAACGTTCGAGCTCGGCGCCGGCGATTCGGGCACGGAATCGGCGCCCATCGTGTACATGGCGGACCGCAAGGGCACGGCCGTCCTGTATGGCGGCCGGCGCCTGTCCGGGTTCGTTCCCGTGGCCGATCCCGCGATCCTCGCACGGGTTCCCGCGGCGGCCCGGGGCAACGTCGCGGCCTGCGATCTGCGCAAGGCGGGCGTTCCCGATCCCGGCGCGATGGTCGAACGAGGCTACGGCGCCGGACCGCCACCGGCGACGCTCGAACTGTTCTTCAACGGCGAGCCGATGCATCTCGCGCGGTGGCCCAACACCGGGTTCGTGAACGGCGGCACGATCCTCGAGCCGGGATCGAAGAAGGAGGGCAAGCCGTCGGTGTTCGAGTATCTCGACGACCGGCACGCGCGCTGGACGACCGCCGAGGATGCGTGGCTGTTCGGCTACTTCGCCCACGGCTGGGCGGACCGCACGTTGAAGATCCGGAGCATCGACCCGGCGACGAAACGCGTCGCTTGCGGCCCCTATCATCAGGGGGACAGGGGCATGGAGCCGGTCAAATGGTTCAACAAGGGCCGGATCAAGTATCACGTGTTCAACCTGCTCGAAGAACTCGACCAGCCGGGCGAATGGGTGCTCAACCGCCAGACGGGCGTTCTCTATTTCTATCCGCCGTCCGATCCCGCCAAGGCGACCGTCGAGATCGGCATGCTCACCTCGCCGATGCTTTCGATGGCGAACGTCGCCCACGTGCGCATCGAGGGTCTCGTCTTCGATCTCTCGCGCTCCAGCGGGATGCTCATCCGCGACAGCGAGCATTGTCTCGTCGCGGGATGCACGCTGATGCGTTTTGCCGGTAACGGCATCACCATGACAGGCGGCAAGGGGAACGGCATCTTCGGTTGCGACCTCTACTCGCTTGGCCGTCGCGCCACCGAGGTCATCGGCGGCGACCGGAAGACGCTCACGCCCGCGGAGCATTTCGTGGAGAACTGCTGGATGCACTCGTTTGGCCGCCTCGACCACACTTACGTGCCGGCCGTCCAACTCGAAGGCTGCGGCAATCGCGTCGCGCACAATCTCATGGGCGATTGCCCGTCCAGCGTCGTCCGTTACGAGGGAAACGACCACATCCTCGAGTACAACCGGGTGTACCGCGCCATCCTCGAAAGCGAGGACCAAGGCGCGATGGAAACGTTCGGCAACCCCACCTACCGGGGCGTTGTGATCCGCCACAACCACTTCTCCGACATCGGTCCGCAGGACGGCATGCAAGGCCCCGCCGGGCGCGCCGGCATCCGGCTCGACGACGCGATCAGCGGAATGCTGATCTACGGGAACATCTTCCACCGTGCGGCCCAGGGATTCGGCGGCATCAACATCAACGGCGGCCGGGACAACATCATCGAGAACAACCTCTTCGCCGAGTGCGAGAAGGGAATCACCGGCGGCTACAATGCCGGGAACAAACACTGGGAACGCCTCGGCAAGGACCGCGCCTTCCTCATGTCCCAGCTGTACCTGACGCGGTATCCCGAACTGAAGCGTCTGGGCACGGAGCCTGGCCTGAACTTCGCGCGGCGAAACATCTTCTGGAAATGCGGCCCGATGTTCACCACCTACGGCAAGCCGTCGGCGGACAAGTTCGAGTTGCTCGACAACGCCGAGTACAAGAGTGATGATCCCGGCTTCGTGAACGCCTTGAACGGCGATTTCAGGCTGAAACCCGACGCGGAGGTCGTCAAACGCATCAGCTTCCGACCGATTCCCGTAAACGAAATCGGCCTCTATTCCGATTCTCATCGCGCCAGTTGGCCTGTCCAGTTCCCCGCAAGCAGGCGAGCCGAACCATGAAGCGAACACTTCAGCTCCTCATCCTCTTGGTGGTATCGCCGCTGGCGGCACTGCAGGCGGACGATGCCGCCAAGCCTTGGACACTCGAGCAGCGTGGCGGCCAATGGGGTCTGCTCACGCCGGCCGGCAAGCCGTTCCTGATCCTGGGCCTTTCGCACGCCAGCGGCGCCTGGCATTCGGACGATGGGCGACTGACGCCGGAAGAGAAGGCGAAGAGACTCGCGACGTTGAAACAGGATCTCCGCGACCTGCACTTCAACGCCGTGGGTTACGTCCCGGAGTTGGTTTCGGAGTTTGCCTACATCCACAACGCCGACCGGCTCCCGGGTTCGCCGGGAACGGCCACGGTCAAAGGGCAGACCGCCTCCAAGAACCAGCATCTCTACCAGGATGTCTTTGATCCGGCTTTCAAGGCCCGGCTGAACAAGCAGGTCCAGGACATCTGCGCCAAGACCGCCGGCGACACGAACTGCATCGGCTACTGGTGGACGGACATCCCGGTGTGGAGTCCCCGCCAGCAGAAGCAGAAGTTCGGCCTGAGTTATGTCGACTTCATTCGCACCTTGCCGGAGGCGGCCCCGGGCCGCGTGCGCTTTGAGTCATGGAAGCGGGAGAACGCCGCCGCAGAGGAGGAAGCCTTCCTCGTCCTCATCGCCCGTGAACTCTACACGGCCACGGCGGAGGCTTACCGGAAGTTCGCGCCCGGACGACTGCTGTTCGGCGAGCGCTACAACACGATCCCCGGCGCGCCGCTGGAGATCATCGCCGAGTGCGGCAAGGTGGTGGACGTCGTCTCGTTCCAACCCTACGAGAAGACTCTCTCCGGCGAGACGCTGGACAAGGTCCACGCGATGACCGGAAAGCCGATCATGATCTCCGATTGGAATTTCAGTTTCCCCGTGGGCGGCTACACGAACACGATGTGGCCGCCGTTCCCCAACGACTCCGCGGCGGCGAAAGCCTACGAAGCCTACTTGGTCAGCGCTTTCGCCAAACCCTACATCCTCGGCTACTACAAATGCCAATACCGCGATCAGGTCCTGGCGAGCGGCCAGTTGAAACAGGGGCTGCGCGATCAGGATGGCAAACTGTACGGCGACTGGGCGCAGAGCATCGCCCGCATTCACCGCTCGCTACTCGCCGGCGCGCTCCGCTGATCCCCTCCGCCGGCCACCGGATCGTGAGCTGCCCGGTGTCGAATGCACGGCCCGAAGGATGGCCTGGCGAATGGGGGCAGCCGGATGAGGCGGAGACCTGCGGCGCCGAGCGTTTGGTTCTGGGTGTTGGATGTTGACCGGGCGGCGTCCGCCCGGCAGTCTCGCGCCGGCTGCGAATGCGTCGATCGCCTCGCGGCAGCCATCTCGAGGGGACATCCGACATGCACCGTCGAATTCGAATCGCGCTGGCGCTGGCCGGCGGCCTGGTTGCCGCGGCGGGCGGTCCGGCCCGCGCGGAGCCGGCGTCTGGCCGCTGCGCGGCCCAGTGGACGTTCGACGGCGACCTCGCGGACCGCGGAGGGCGCGGGCACGACGCCTTCCTGGATGCCCCTGCGTTCGAGACGACCGCCCGGGGCAAGGGCCTGCGCCCCCTCGCCCGCCCCGCGCGGATTCCCGACGCACCGGAGCTGAGGCTGGCGCCGGGATTCCGGATCGAGGGCCGCGTGCGGTTCGACTCGCTTCCGAAGGGCAACGCATGGGCCACGGTGGCGATGAAGGGCGACTACTCGCACGGCGAGTACATCCTCCGCGTCAACCCGGCCTCCGAGGGCCGCACGTTCGGCTTCTTCGTCAACCTCGGCGGCTGGGAGCCGCGCGTGGAATCGGCCCAGCGCGTCGAGACCGGCGTGTGGTACCAGGTCGCCGCCGGCTGGGACGGCAGCAACGTGTGGATGACCGTCGACGGGCAGACCCGGAGCCGCCCGCGGACCGGCACGCTCTCCCCTTGCATGGATCCGCTCGACGTGGGACCGATGGACGGCCTCGTCGACGACCTCCGGATCGACAACCCCGCCGCGCGCGACACGCTTGCGGTCGCGTGGTGGCCGTTCGACGGCGATGCGCGCGACGGCTCGGGGCACGGTCATGACCTCGCCGCGACCAACCTCTCCTTCGCCGCGGCGCGCGGAGGACAGGCCCTTCGCACCGGCGGGCGGGACCTTGCCGTTTCGGCCCATCCGGACTTCCAGGCGGCGGCCGGCTTCCGCCTCGCCTGCGACGTGCGATTCGAGAGCATCCCCTCCAACGGCGTGACGATCGTGCGCAAGCCGGACGAGTTCCAGCTCCGCGTCGATCCCGCGTCCGAGGGGGGCAACCTCGCCTTCTTCGTGAACCTCGGCGGCTGGGAGCCGCGCGTCCGCGGCGAGCAGCGCCTCCGTCCGGGCACGTGGTATCGCATCGTCGCCGGCTGGGACGGCCGGTTCCTGACGCTCGACGTCAACGGCGAGTCCACGCGCGTCCACCGGTCCGGCGCGGCGCGGCCCGGCGGGACGCCGCTGACGATCGGCCCCTTTCCCGGGCTTCTCGCCAACCTGCGGATCGTGAACCCGCGCCGGCCGGTCCTCGACGTCGCCGACTGGCTGCACGACGCCATCCTCCTGCGCGCCGGGCGGCCCGAACGGATCTCGGCGGTCGTCCGCAACAGCGGTCCGGACGCGCGCGGATGCTCGATCGCCCTCGCCCTCTCGCCCACCAACGTCGCGCTTGTCGACGGCCCGGCGGCCCGCGAACTCGGCGCGGTGCCGGCGGGCGCCGAGCGGACCGTGTCGTGGACCGTCCGCGCCGCGGACGCGGTCACGGCCACCGCAACGGCGCGAATCACCGGCGAGGGGTTCGCACCGGTGGCCGCGGGGCACCGGCTCGCATTCCTGCCGGCGGCCGATCCCGCGGTCGGCGCGGCGCCGCCGGGCCCGCCCACGCCGCCGGCGGGTGCGACGACGTGGTACATCGACAGCGCCCGCGGCGACAATGCGAATTCGGGAACCTCGCCCGACGCGGCGTGGCGCGACTTCGCACGCATCAACGGGTGGACGCTCGGGCCGGGCGAGCGGCTGCTGTTGAAGCGCGGCAGCGTTTTCGGCGGCGAGCTCGACCTCTCCGCCGAAGGGCGGCCCGACGCGTGGGCGGAGATCGGCACGTACGGCGAGGGGCCGCGGCCCGTGATCCGCCGCGGCTGGCACATCGACGACCGCTGCGTGCTGGTGCGCAGTCCGCAGTACCTGCGAATCCGCGGCCTGGTGGTCTGCTTCGCCGGCAAGGGGCTGGTCGTCGCCTACGATCGCGGCGACCGGCGCGGGCTCGTCATCGAGGACTGCATCGCGCACCACATCGAGGGCCTCTACCGATTCAACAGCCACGGCATCCCGGAGTGGCGCGACCGGCGCGGCGCGCCGGGCGACCAGGGCTTGCACCTGTCCGCCGGCATTGCGGTCTGTGGCGCGAGCGCAGAAGAGATCGCAGTCCGCGACTGCGAGATGTTCCAGTGCTCGTGGGGTTTCTTCGTCCGGGGCAACGGCGTGGCGGTCGACCGCGTCTTCTGCCACGACAACCACGCCTTCAACACCTCGCCCCACCCCGCCCTCGTCGGCGCGCACCGGTCGTATCTCCGCAACAGCATCTTCGACGCGCCCGGCTTCCACGCCCACGCCGGGACGATGGGCATCATGCTCGTCGACTGCGACGGACTCGTGATCCGCAACTGCCACTTCATGAACCAGCCCGATTCCGGCTCCCACGACGAGGGCGGCATCGACTTCGAGGCGCTCGGAATCGGATGTCTCGTCGACGCCTGCACCTTCCGCGCCAACGCCGGCGCGGCGATCGAGGTGCTGGGGTTGAAGAGTCCGCAGGTGAAGGACCTCGAGATCGCCCGGTCGCGCTTCTTCCGCAACAACACGGCGCTCAAGCTCGGGCCGTCGGAGGTTTTCATCTGGGGCCGGTCCTCCAGTCCCGACGTCTGCTGCAGCCGCGGGATCGTCCGCGACAACGGATATGTGCTGAATCCGGGCGTCGTCTTCTTCACCAACCAGGCCCCGTCGATGACCCGGTGGGAGGTGCGCGACAACACGCGGCACGCGACCGACGCCGACCTCGACCGCGCCATGCCGTACAACGATCCGCCCGCGGCGCATGCGGGGCCGGACGTCTGGACGGACCGTCCCGAGGTCCGCCTCGCCGGAGCGGTCGCCGACGACGGCCGCACTCCCGGCAGGGTCCGGATCGCGTGGGAGGTCCTCCACGGCCCGGGCGCGGTGACGTTCGCCGACGACGCGGCGGCGGCCACCGCGGCCGCCTTCGCCGCGCCCGGCGACTACCTGCTCCGGCTCGTCGCGGACGACGGCGAGCTGTGGCGGAGCGACAGGACCGAGGTGCACATCCTGCCCGCCGGATCGGCCGTCGCGCGCGCATGGGACTTCAGCCGGCCGCTGGACAAGGAGGGCTGGTCCGAGGCGAATACCGGGACGCAGACCCAGGAATGGGAGAACTGCCGCTCGCACCCGGTGAAGTACGTCGCGGGCGGGCACTACATCGTCGCCGTCGAGAACAGCCCCGACGCCCACCTGCTCTCGCCCGACGCGCTCGACCTCGATGCCGCGAGCGCTCCGACGGTCGTTCTCCGCTTCCAGAACCGCACCCCTGCCACCCGCATGCGCCTGTGGTTCACCACGGCGGAGGCGCCGGGCTGGGACGCGGCCCGCTCGCGCGAGTTCGAGGTGGTTCCCGACGACACCGGGACGCGCGTGTATCGCATCGACATGGCCGGCGCCCCCGGCTGGACGGGCCGCGTGAAGCAACTGCGCGTCGACCTCGCCACCGGCGCGCCGCTCACCGGCACCTGCCGCCTCGACTACGTCTGGATCGGCCGGGGTCCGCGGTAACCGCGCCCTTCGACCGATGTGGGTGCGCCGGAAGCGACCTTGGCGGTCAACTCAACCGATTGGCGATTCGATTCGGATCCCTACGGCAATCGAGCACTGCCCGGACCCGCGCCGTGCCGTTCTCCACGCGATAGTACACGGCGAAGGGGACCCTCTTGGAGAGCAGACGATGGTATCCATGGTGGACCGAATGAACGCCCGCATATAGGCGCAGCGAGTGGATGTCGGACCAGAGTGAATCCAAGAAGAAGTCACCCAGTCCCTCGACCTGCCGTTCGTAGAACCGAAAGCCATCCGCCAGATCGGCGACTGCATCCTCAAGGACTTGGACCTTCACCGGAGCTGCTCGCGCACCGCCTGCTTGGCCATCGCGACATCCAGGAACCGGGCCTCGCCATTCTCGATACGCCGTTCACGTGCCTGGAGGACATCCGCGTGCCATGCCGGAGAGGGAACATCCTCCGCCACTCGGGCGAGATCCTCCCAGATCTCCTCGATGGCCCGCAGCTTGTCCGCTGCGCTCATCCGCTCCAAGGGAATGGCGATCGTCATGTCCGTCTTCCTCTTGTTTGGCAGTCTACACCGGGGGCTCTGGAGCGGCAATCCCTCGCCGGATGGAATCCTCGACCGAGGACCGCCGGCGCCGGTCCCGCGTGACACGGCCGCGCCCGGGCCGTAGGATCGCGGGCCATGCGGACGACTGCCTCCGTGACGACACCGGGTCTCGCCGCGAGCGGGGCGCCCCTGCGGATGCTCCTGGGGCTGCTCGCCCTCCCGACGGGCCTCCTCGCGGACGACTGGCCGCGCTGGGGCGGCGGCGCGGACTGCAACATGGTCAGCCGGGAGCGGGGCCTTCCGCAGTCCTTCGCGCCCGGCGAGCGCGACCTGCAGCACGGCGGCATCCTGGCCGGCACGACGCGCAACGTGCGGTGGACGGCGCGCATGGGCTCGTATGCCTACGGCAACCCGGTCGTCGCCCGCGGCCGGGTGATCGTCGGCACCGACGTCAGGACGCTGACGGCCGACGCGCGGTTCAACCACCGCAAGGGCGGGCTCGTGAAGTGCTTCGACGAGGCGACCGGCTCGCTCCTGTGGCAGCTCGTCACGCCGGAACGGACCGATGTGCCCGCCGAGATGCACTTCTCGCAGCAGCACCTCGGGACGTGCTCCTCGGCGGCGGTCGACGGCGACCGCGTCTATGTCGTCACCAGCGCGGGCGAGGTCGTCTGCCTGGACCTCGCCGGCCAGTCGAACGGCAACCAGGGTCCGTTCACCGACGAGGCGGCCTACATGGCGGGGGCCTCCAACGCGCCGGTCGTCCTCAGCGCCGCCGACGCGGACATCCTGTGGCGCTACGACGTGATCCGGGAGCTGGGCGTGTCGATCCACGACGCCGCGAGCTGCGCGGCGCTGGTCCACGGCGACCTCGTCTACGCGACCACCGCGAACGGGGTGGACAAGGGCCACGAGGCGATCCGCGCCCCCGACGCGCCGGTTCTGATCGCGCTCGACAAGCGGACCGGCCGGCTCGCGGCGCGCGAGCGCGAGGGCATCAGCGCCCGCCTCTTCCACGCCCAGTGGTGCTCGCCGTCGCTCGGTGTCGTGAACGGGCGCCCGCTGCTGTTCCTCGGCGGCGGCGACGGGATCTGCTACGCCTTCGAGGCGATCGCGAAGGTCGGCGACGGCGTGGCCGACCTGCGCAAGGCCTGGTCCTACGACTGCAATCCTCCCGAGTTCCGCCTCCGGGACGGCGAGCCGATCCGCTACACCCGCGGCGACCGGCGCAAGAAGGACAGTCCGAACAAGAGCGATGGGACCTATCTCGGCCCGAGCGAGATCATCGCCACGCCGGTCTTCCACGGCGGCCGCATCTACGTCGGCATCGGCCAGGATCCCGCCCACGGCCGCGGCCGGGGACTCTTCCACTGCATCGACGCGACCAAGACCGGCGACATCACGTCCACCGGCTGCCTCTGGCGCTTCGACGGCATCGAGCGGACGATGGGGACCGCCGCGGTCCACGACGGGCTCGTTTACGTCACCGACCTCGCCGGCCGGCTCTACTGCCTGGAGGCCGACACGGGCCGCTGCCTGTGGACCCACGACACCGACGCCGAGACGTGGGGCGGCGCACTGGTCGCGGACGGCCGGCTCTACGTCGGCAACAAGAAGGGCCTGCACGTCCTCCGCGCCGGGCGCGAGGCGGTTCCCCTCGAGAAGATCCCGCTCGGCGCCGCCGCCTACAGCACCCCGGTCGCCGCCAACGGAGCCCTCTTCGTCACGACGCTCAACTACCTCTGGGCGGTCGCGGCGCGGTGAGGCCCATGCCTCCGCGCGCTGCGATTCCGGCGCTTCGTCCCGCGGTGCGCATCGCGGCGGCGTGGTGATCGAAGGCTTCGATCCCCGCGTCCTCAGTCCCTCCATCCCCGGCCTGACGGGCCGGAAGCGCGACGGGGCGCCCGCGAGGATCCCGGGCACGCTCGAGGCGCGGAAACGACCGGCGGCGGCCCGGCGGCGTGCCCGAATGTGCTTGAGATCGCCCCCCGCCATCCCTATGCTCCGGCCGTTTTGAGAGGACAACCATGAACGACCTGAACACATCCGATTCCGCCGCCCACGGCCCGGGCATGACCAATCTCCTCATCATCGCCCTCGCGGCGGTGGCCATCGTTGTCGGCGCCGTCGCGCTGGTCGCCGGCCTGAACGCCCGCAAGGCGGTCGACGCCCTTCGCGCCGACATCGAGGTCCAGGGCGCCACGGTCGCCACGGCCGACCAGAACCTGCGCAACCTGACGGGCCAGAGCGACCGGCTCTTCCGCCAGGTGGGCGAGCAGTTCACCGGCGTCAACTCGCGGCTCAACGAGATGGCCGGACGGATCGCGACGCTGACGGCGCCGCCGAAGCCCGCGGCTCCCGTGGCCGGTCTCGCCCCGGCCGGTGCCGCGCCCGTGGCGGGTGTCCAGAAGGCCGCCGCCCCGGGGGGAGCCGCTGCGGCCGCCCCCGCCGCGCCCTCGGGCAAGACGCACAAGATCGAGTCCGGCGACAATTTCGGGAAGATCGCGAAGAAGTACGGCATCTCCGTCGCCGCCCTGGAGAAGGCCAACCCCAACGTCAATCCGTCGAAGCTGAAGATCGGCCAGGCGATCAGCCTGCCCTGACCGGGCCGCGCGGCCGCGACGGGATGACGTTCCGGCCGGACGGTGGTATGGTGTCCTCATGAAGACCCTCTTCGCCCTCGCCGCGCTGGCGCTCGCCCTCGGGGCCGCCGGCTGCGCCACGACCGTCGAGAGCCGCATCCGCGCGAACCCGGGGCTCTTCGCCTCGTTCCCGGCCGATGCGCAGGAGAAGATCCGCCAGGAGCGTGTCGAACTCGGGTTCACGGAGGACATGGTCCGCGTCGCGCTCGGCACGCCGGCGCGGGTCACGATGCGGGAGACCGAGAACGGGACGACGACGCTGTGGGTCTACACCTCGCACGAGCCCGAGACCTACAGCGACGTGGTGCCCGCCACCTACTACGGCCGCGGCAAGCACGGGCGCCTGTACGCCTACCCGGATTTCGTCTGGATGGACCGCACCTACTGGCGCGAGCGCGACGCGGCGCGGATCGAGTTCCGCAACGGCAAGGTCGTCGGCATCGAGACCTCCCGCCGCCGCTGAGCCCGCGGATCAGCCCTTCACCACGCCGAGCGGGCGGAGGCGGACGACCGGCTCGACGAGGTCGCCCTGCGCCGCCATGACCGCCTCGATCGGCTTGTAGGCCGCCGGCGCCTCCTCGAGGTCGAACTTCCCCGCCAGGTCGCGGTGGCGGCCGTCCGCCCCCAGCCGGCGCCATCCGTCGAAGACGATCCCGCGCATCGCCTCGTCGCAGTCCCCGCGCTTCAGGGTCCGGCACGCCTCGAGCCGCCCCATCACCCGCCCCGCCCCGTGGGAGCACGATTCGAACGCGTCCGGGTTGCCGAGGCCGCGGACGATGAACGACGGCGTGCCCATGCTGCCCGGGATGATGCCCATCTCGCCGCGGCGGGCGGAGGTGGCCCCTTTCCGGTGAACCCAGACCGGCCGCCCGAAGTGGGTCTCCATGGCCGCGTAGTTGTGATGGATGTTGATCTCCGGCTCGAACGCCACGCCGGGCAGGCGCGCGGCGACGGCCTCCTGGAACCGGAGCATCATGCGCCGGCGGTTCTCGCGGGCGTAGCGCAGGGCGAAGGCCATGTCGCGGAGGTAGGCCTGTCCCTCGTCGGACCCGGCGGGCAGGAACGCGAGGTCGCGGTCCGGCAGCTCCGCCTTCATCCGCTCGTTGAGCCGCTGCGCGACGGCGTGGTGGTGGTGGGCGATCCGCAGGCCGAGGTTGCGCGAGCCGGAGTGGATCATGAACCAGAGGCGGCCGTCGTCGCCCGCCTGCAGTTCGAGGAAGTGGTTGCCGCCGCCGAGCGTACCGAGGTTGCGTGTCGCGAGATCCCACGTGCGCGCATCGCGCCAGCCCGGGGCGGCGTCGAACGCCTCGAACCCGCTCCATGGCTGCGGCTGCCGGTGGGCGTGCCCCTCGCCGGCCGGGACGTCCCGCTTGAGGTCGCCCAGGATGTCGCGGACGAGGTCGGTCGTGACGCCGGCCGCGGGCCGGCTTGTCCGCACCGCCACCATGCCGCAGCCGATGTCGACGCCCACCGCGTTGGGCAGGACCGCGTCGCGGCAGGCCACGACGCCGCCGATCGGCATGCCGAAGCCGACGTGGCAGTCCGGCATGAGGGCGACATGCCGCCACACCTGCGGGTGGTTCGCCAGGTTCGCGGCCTGCTTCGCCGCCCGGGTGTCGAGGTCGTCGCACCACGACCGGATCGGCAGCCTGCCCCACGTCTCGTTGGTCCAGCTCACGGGCGGAGGGTACGCGCGCGGGGCGTCCGCCGGAAGCCCGGAGGCGGCTCCGGAACGCGGCGCGCAACGGGAATCCCGCTCACGGCCCAAGGCCGCAGGACCCGCCGCAGGGAGGATCACCGAGGCCATCGCGTCGCCGCCCGCGCGTCGCGGATGCGCCGCGTCATCCCCGGCCGGCCCGTCCGTTCGCCATCGCGATGGCGGCATTGCGCCGGAGGCGATCGAGGCCGGTGCGGGCGAGAACCGTGCCGTGGTAGCGCTCGCGGAAGCCGGCGTCGTCGAGGGCGAGCACCGCGTCCAACCGCGGCGCATGGAGGTCGGCGTCGAACCGCAGGTAGGGCGCCCCGGCCGGCCGGGATTTCGCCCGCACCCACGGGCACGGCTCCTGGCAGGCGTCGCAACCGGCGATCCATCGGCCCATGCGCGGCTGGAGGTCCTCCGGGATCGGGTCGCGGGATTCGAGGGTCAGCCACGAGAGGCAGCGGCGCGCGTCGACGAGGCGGTCGGCCGCGAGGGCGCCGGTCGGGCACGCGTCCCGGCAGCGCCGGCAGCGGCCGCACCCGGCGCCTGCCGGAGGCGGAGGCGGCGCCGCGTCCGCGGCCCACGGCAGCGCCAGTCCGCCGATGTGCGCGTAGGAGCCGAGGTCCGGGGCGATCCACTGGGCGTTCCGGCCGATGAAGCCGAGGCCGGCCCGCTCGGCGAGATCCCGTTCGAGCACGGCGGCGGTGTCGACGAAGACCCGCGGCGGCTGCGCGAGGCCGGCGAGGCGGCGGATCCGCTCCGCGAGGCCGCGCAGACGGTCGCCGAGGACCTCGTGGTAGTCGGGGCCCCAGGCGTAGCGCGCCACGCGGCCGCGGGCGGGATCGTTCCACGGGCCCGGCGGCGGCTCCGCGGTGAAGTAGGACAGCCCGGCGACGAGGAACGAGCCGGTCCCGGGCCACGCGACGCGCGGGTCAATGCGCCGGTCCGCCGTGCGGGCCATCCAGGCCATGCCGGCCTGGTACCCGGCCGCCAGCCAGGCGCGCAGCGCCGCGGCGCGGGGCGACGGGCCGGCGGGCGCGACGGCGGCCAGGTCGAACCCCGCCTCCATCGCCATCGTCCGCAGATCGTCCGCCCCGGGATGCCTGTCCATATCGGCCGCTCCGGCCGAAGAGGAGGGTAGCACGATTCGCGCCGGTTGCGCCGCGGACGCATTGCCGCGACCGCCGGTCGCGGCTACAGTCGGCCGCAGGAGACCGGACATGATGAAGAGCGCGTGGGCGGCGGGGTTGGTTCTCGGCGCGGCGGCGGCGGGCGCGGCGGGGCCGAAGGTGCTGGAGCTTCCGTTCCTGAAGGCCGACCGCGACGCGCGAGAGATCCGGATCGAGGCGCGCGCGACGGGCGTCGACGCGAAGACCCAGGCGGAGTTCTTCCTCATCGCGACGAACAGCGGGCACGACTACGAGTCGATCGCCGTCGTGAAGGCCCTCCCGAGCCACGTCCACCAAGCCCTCGAGTTCATCGGCCTTCCCGCCGGGAAGCCGGTCGACCCGAAGGCGCTCCGGTTCTGGCCGCGCGGCGAGCGGGTGATCGGCGAGATCGAGTGGCGCGAGGGCGGAACCGGCACGCCGCAGCGCGTGCGGCTGGAGCGCACGCTGATCGACACGCGGACCGGGAAGCCGCTGCCGGAGGACGGCCTCGTCTTCACCGGCTCCGCGCGCGTCCCCGACGCGGCCGGCACGGGCACCGTCTACGCCGCCGACGAATTCGAGCCCAACTCCGTCGCCTCGGCGTTCAACCTCGAGACGACGGTCCTCGACATCCCCCGCAAGGGCGGACAGAACGCGCTCTTCGACTACCAGGTCGCGAACCCGGATCATGTCCTGCCGAAGGATCTCCCGGTGACGATCGTGCTGCGCCCCGAGCCGCGGCCGGACGGGACGCCGCGCGTGGCGGACCTGGATCTCGTCGTCGACCCCCCCGCCTCGGAGGGCGGGGGGTTGCGCCTCACGCTGCGCGAGCCGAAGGGCGCGGCCCGCGTCGACGGGGGGGGCGCGGGCGACGTCGCGCGCGTGCTGGAGGCGTTGCTCGCCGCCGCCCGCGATCCGCACCTCACCGTCCGCGTCGCGCCCGGGGTGCCCGTCGGACTGCTGCGTCCGGTCGGCGATGCGGTGGCCGCCTTCACCGACCGACTCGGTGCGCGCATCGAGTCGCCGCCCGGGGGACAGCTTTACTACCGGGCGTTCTCCCCCGATCCCGCCTTCCGCAGCCGCGCCGAGCGGCCGTCGCAACCGTGCGAACTGCGATTCTCGAAGCGCGGGGCCGGCGGATGGACGGCCCGTCTCGCGAAGGTCGAGAACACCCGCACGGTGCTGACCGACGAACCGACGTTCAAGGTCGAGGAATTCCCCGCCGACACGCCCGCGGCCCTGCGCAAGGCGCTCGACGACCAGGGCGCCGGCCTGCCGGTGCTGCTGGTCTTCGCGCCCCCGACGATGGCGTACGGCGACCTGATGGCCTTCCTCGGCCCGGCAATGACGACGCACCCGGTGGTGCACCTGTTCACGGAGTGAGGAACAGGCGTTTCACGTCCCACGGTTCCGGTTTCACGTTCGAAGGTACACGGTGAGCGCTTCGGATCCCGGACCCCGGCCCCCGGACGCCGGGTCCCGCCCCTCCCCGCCCGCCACCTACGCGGTGCGGGTCCTAGGCTGCAAGGTGAACCAGTACGAGGCGCAGCAGATCGCGCGCGTCCTCGAGGCGCGCGGCCTTGCGCCCGCGGCGGACGGGGCGCCGCCCGGCGTCACGGTGATCCACACGTGCGCGGTCACGGCGGAGTCGCTGCGGCAGTCGAACCAGACGGTCCGCCGCGCCCGCGCCGGGGGCGGCGGGATCGTCGTCGCCACCGGCTGCGCGGGCGCGAACCACCTGCTCGACGCGGGCGTCGAACCGGACGCGATCGTGGCCTCCGGCCCGCGGTGGGCGGAGGACCTCGCCGCCGCGCTGGACCGGCTCCTGCCGCGGGACGGCGGCGGGGACGCGACGCCCGGCGGTCCGCCGGTGGAGCGGTTCGGCGGCCACACGCGCGCCTTCCTGAAGATCCAGGACGGCTGCGATCTCGGGTGCTCCTACTGCATCGTGCCGTCGCTGCGCGGCGCGCCGCGCGACAAGCCGCTCGCCGCGCTTCTCGACGAGGCGCGCGGCATGGTCCGGGCCGGCCATGTCGAGATCGTGGTCACCGGCGTCAGCGTCGGGCTGTGGGGCCGCGGATGCGGCGGCCTTGCCTCGGCGCTGGAGGGGCTCGCCGGCGTCGAGGGACTCCGGCGCATCCGCCTCTCCAGCCTGCACCCGGCGGACCTCACGGCGGACCTCCTGCGCGTGATGGCCGCCGTGCCGCGGTTCATGCCGCACGTCCACCTTCCGCTGCAGTCGGGGTCCGACGCCGTGCTCGCCCGCATGAACCGGGGCTACGACCGCGCCGGGTTCCTCGCCGCGGTCGACCGGGCGCGCGCCGCGCTGGACCGTCCCGCCTTCACCTCCGACGTCATCGCCGGCTTCCCGGGCGAGACGGAGGCGGACTTCGATGCGACCCTCGGGACCTGCCGCGCCGCCGGCTTCTCCCGCATCCACGTCTTCCCCTACTCGCCGCGGCCCGGCACGCCGGCGGCGGATGCGCCGGACCGGGTGTCCCGGGCGGTCGCGCGCGAGCGGGCGCGGCGGCTGCGGGCGGCGGGCGACGAACTCCGCGACGCCTTCCACCGGCGGTTCCTCGGCGACACGGTGCCGGTGCTGTGCGAGACCCGCACGGCGGACGGCGCGTGGGAGGGCCACGATCCCCGGTACATCCCGGTCCGCTTCGCCGGCCCGCCGGATCTGAAGGGGCGCATCGCCGCCGTCCGGCTCGAACGGCTCTCCGGCGACGGCGTCCTCGGCCGGCAGGCGTGACGCCGCCGGTCCTACCGCCGCCAGAAGGACGGGATGAAGAGGACGAGGATGGTGTAGAGCTCGAGACGGCCGAGGAGCATGAGGACCGTGAGGAGGCCCTGGCCGACGGGCGGGATCTCGGAGTAGTTCGTCATCGGGCCGACGAGATTGAAGCCGGGACCGACGTTGCCGAGGGTGGCGGCCACGCTGGAGGCGGCGCTGATCCAGTCGTTCCCGAAATGGAGGCTCATCAGGACGGTCGCGCCGGCGAAGATCGCGAGGTAGGTGAGCACGAACGCGACGACGTTCATCACCATCTCGGCTTCGACGGCGACATGGGCGACCTTGACGCTCATCACGGCCTGCGGGCGGAGCCAGCGGCGCACCTCGCGGCCGAGCGCGCGGAGGGTCACGAGGATCCGGACGACCTTCACCGACCCGCCGGTGGACCCGGCGCACCCGCCGACGAACATCAGGAGCAGCAGCACGAGCCGCGCGAAGCCGGGCCAGCGGTCGAAGTCCGCCGTCGCGAATCCCGTGGTCGTCATGATCGAGGCCGAGGCGAAGACGGCGTCGCGCAGGGCCCGGCCCGGCGTGGGCACGGCGCCGGACAGGAGAAGGGATGCGGCGACGAGGACGCTGGCGGCGCCGAGGATCGCGAGGTAGAACCTGAACTCCGAGTCGCGCCCGTAGGCGCCCGGCTGGCCGCGGAGGGCCCGGTAGTGGAGCGCGAAGTTCACGCCGCTGGCGATCATGAAGACGACGATCACGATCTCGATGTAGAGGCTCCCGAAATCGCCGACGCTGGCGGTGCGGGTGGAGAAGCCGCCCGTGGCGACGGTGGCGAAGGCGTGGCACCAGGCGTCGAACCAGCCCATGCCGCCGAGGCGGAGGAGAACGGCCTCCAGGCCCACGAGCCCGACGTAGACAGCCCACAGCCGCTTCGCGGTGCCGGCGATGCGCGGGGTGAGGCGGTCCTTCGTCGGCCCGGGCATCTCGGCCCGGAAGAGCTGCATGCCGCCGGTCCCGACGAGCGGCAGGATGGCGACGACAAGCACCAGCACGCCCATGCCGCCGTAGAAATGCGTCATCGAGCGCCAGAGGAGAATGCCGCGCGGAACATCCTCGACGATCGGGATCACGGAGGCGCCGGTCGTCGTGAAGCCCGACATGGTCTCGAAGACGGCGGCCATCCAGCCGGGAATCACGCCGGAAAGCACGTAGGGCGCCGCGCCGGCCAGCGAGGAGGCGATCCAGCCGAAGGCGACGACGCCGAACCCCTCGCGGCGGGAGAGCTCGGTCTCGTGGCGCGTCGCCAGCCACAGGGGCAGCCCGACCGCCATCGAGGCCAGGCCCGACCACCGCAGGGCGTCGACCGCGAAGAGCGGATCGCCCATCCACCAGCCCGCCGCCGCGCAGGCCTCCATGGACAGGCCCAGGGCCAGGAGCACGAGACCGAGAAGACTGGCAACCGGACGCAGTCTCACGGCATCGCCTCCAGGAACGGGGTGCGGCGGGGGCGAACCGCGCGGAGATCTCGAGTCGTCCGATCCGCATGCATCCGATGAGGCCCCCCCGCGCCGGCCGCGGGGAGGAAGGCGTGGGTCCGCACGGGGCCCGCCGCCGAAAGGCCGGCGTCCTCCCCACCCATCGTCGCCACCCCCGATGTCACCGCGGTCGACATGCCCGGGGTGAACAATGTCATGGGCACCGCTCCGGCCGCAAGGACCACGGGGCGGAGAACGGCAGGGGCGATCCCCGCCGCGAAGGCGTCGCCGGGGGCGGGTTCGCCGTTGATCTCGATCGCATGAAGTGCCGACAGGGCGTTCATTCGGATCCGTGGCGGCGGGCTAGGCGTTGATGATGTGCCCGAGCTTCTTCACCGCCCCGGGCAGGGCGAAGACGACGAGCCGGTCGCCGACCCCGAGCAGCGTGTCGCCCGTCGGCACGAGGACCTCGCCGCCGCGCTCCATCGTCGCGAGGATCGTCCCCTTCGGCATGCCGAGGTCGCGGACGGCGCGGCCGGCCCAGGCGTGGCCGGTGTCGACGACGATCTCGAGCAGCTCGCCCGGCAGCGTATGGAAGAGCGTCGCGGCCCGCACGTTCCGGCCCCGGATGAAATGCAGGATCGAGTTCATCATCGACAGGTGCGGGCTGACCGCCCGGTCGAGGAGGCTGAGGTTGTTGATGACGGGAACGTAGTCGGGCTTCGAGACGCTGCCGACGGTGAAGCTGGCCCCCGCCTTCTGGGCGAGCAGGCACATGATGATGTTGTTCTCGTCGCTGCCGGTGGTCGACACGAAGGCGGTGTTCCCGCCGATGCCCGCGTTCTCGAGGGTCTCGGGCGACATCGCATCGCCGCGGAGCACGAGGGCACGGTCGAGCACGCTGGAGCAGGCGTCGGCCGACTTCGCGTCCGACTCGATCAGCACGATGTCAAGATTGGAGGATTCCAACTGCCGCGCGAGGGAGAGGCCGAGCGAGCCGCCGCCCGCGACGATCACCTTGGCGATCCGCGGCCGGTCGGGATAGACAACGTCCATCAGCGCGGGCAGGGCGTCCGGCTGGCCGACGACATAGAGGTCGTCGCCGACCATGAACCGCGCATCGCCGAACGGGATGCTGAGTTCGTCGCCGCGCTGCAGCGCGATGAAGCGGACCGTCCGCAGGATCTCCTGGGGCAGGCAGTCCTTGAGGGTCTGGCGCAGGAGGGGACTGTCGGCCGAAACCTTGAACCCCAGCGCGAGCACGCGGCCCTGGAGCAGGTCGACGACCTCCTCGGCCCCGGGGAGCTGGAGCATGTAGGCCAATTCGACGGCGCATTCCTCCTTGGGATTGATCGCCAGGTCGACGCCCAGCTCCTTGAGCCGGAGGAGATCGGAGTCGGTGCGTACGTCCAGATTCGAAACCCGCGCCACCCGGAAGCTGACGCCGGCGGTCTTGGCGCAGACGCACGCGAGCAAGTTGACCTCGTCGCAGTCCGTGACGGCCACCAGGAGTTCGGCCTCCGCGATGCCCGCCCGCTTGAGCACGGCCGGGCTCGATCCGTGCCCCACGACGGTCTGGATGTCCAGCTCATCCTGGAGCGGACCCAGAACGGCCGGATCGCGGTCGACGACGACAACGTCGTGCTGCTCCCGGTACAGGCGCCCCGCCAAGTCGCGCCCGGCGCTCCCCGCGCCAATGAGAATGGCTCTCATGGCCGTTCAGTATCGCAGGCCGGCCGCTTCAATACAAGCCGCGCAAGGATAGGTCTATCCTTATCGTAATCAATATATTGCGATCGATGTGATCGTTCGCTCGGGGCCGGGAACCCGCCATGCGCGGTGCGGCCGGGCGGTCCCGGGCGGACCTCCCCTCCGGGCACCGACCGCATCGGCGGCGCGGGTCCGTGCTCCGGCGACGGCCGGGCACGGGTCCCGGGCGTCGTCAGGCCCCCCAAAGCGACGGCGGAAAAAAGCCAAGTCCACCATTGACAAGATGCGCCATGTTTCCTAGAGTTGCCCCCGAGGTCGGGGGGCGTCCATATGACAATCAGGATTCCAGCGGTCTCTCGCGAGACCATCGACAACTGGCCGATAGCCGGGGCCGGTCTTCCCGCGCGGGCGGTGCATTGCTGCGCGCGTGCGGAAATCCACACCGTGGGGATGCTGCGCGAGTGGAGGGCGGACGATCTCCTCGCGTTGCGGAGCTTCGGCGTCCGCACGCTGAAGCAGACCCACTCGTTCTTCCGCCTCTGCCGGAAGCTCGAGAACGATGCGCTGGAGTTTCCGGATCTGAAGGCCGTCCTGGCCGAGTTTCTTCTTCCGGCCCAGCTCCACGTTCTCGGCCGCCGTTACGGGCTGAACCGGACGGATGCCATGGCGGCGCGGGATTGCGAGACCCTGCAGCAGATTGCCAGCGGCCACCGTCTCACGCGGGAACGGGTGCGCCAGACCGCGGCCGCCGGGATCGCCCGCCTGCGGCGCCGCCTGCCCGGCATCTGCCTGGGCCCCCTGCTGGGGACCGGCGCGGCCTGCCTGACGGCGCGCGGCGGCGCGGCGTCCGCGCGCGAAGTGGCGGAGTCGCCGGACGCGGCCCTCTTCGCCCCTTACAACCCACCGGGCGCCCTGCTGCTGGTTGCCGACGTTCTTCCCGGCCGCATCGGCTTCATGAACGGCCTCTTCACACTGGCGCCCTCGGCCACGTTGAGCACCATCGAGCAGCGTGCCCGCGCCGGCCTGGCCGCCGCCGGCGGACCGGTCGACCTGAATCCGCTGAGCGACCACGTGGGCGCCCCGTTGCTGTCGGAACTGGTGCCGGACCGCACCGCCGTCCTGCCGCGGATCCTGACCCACATGAAGGACGTCCTCGCCACGCGCGACGGCCGGTATCTCCTCGACGACCATGCCGACCGGCTCGCCGCCGACCTTCTCGCGTCCCGCCCCGTGGAGCCGCTTCACTTCGAGGCGATCACGGGACTTCTCAACAACTGCCTCGACGAGCGGTCCGCCCTCTCCCCCACCCAGGTGCTCATGCGCCTGAGCCGGTCGGAGATGTTCGAGCGGGTCGACCGCGGCCGTTATCGCATCCGGGGCAGCACCACCCTCGTCCCGCCCGAGCCGTGACCGGCCCCGGGGGCCGGCCGGACCGTCCGGGCGCCCGGAGTCCTTGACCGCCGCCGCGCCGTGCGTAGAGTGGCGGTCCCTTGACGACACATCGCGCAAGACCGCCCTCCCGGGTCCGCGGGCTCCTCCTCGCCGCGGTCCTGGCGGCGTCGGCCGGGGGATCCCCCGCCGGTGCGCCCGACCTGCTCCCCCTGCACTTCGAGGACGACGCCGGCGCCGAAGCCGCGTGGGTCGCCGCCGACGGCACGCCCGCCGCCCGGACCCGGGAGGGAAACCTGCTGCTCCGCGCCCCCTTCTCGACGGATACCTCCGACCGGTACACCTGGGACCGCAAGGGCGAACTGGACCTGTCGGCCTCGCCGCTGATGGCCCTCGACTTCACCTGCGACCGGCCCGATGCGATCCGCACCCTGAACGTGTACTTCGAGAGCGGAAAGGGCTGGTACGCGTGGGCGGTGCCCGTGCGCCGCCCCGGCCGCCAGCGCGCCTTCCTCGCGGCGGAGGACCTCCACGCGGAGGGGAAGCCGTCCGGCCCCGACGCCATCACGCGGACCCGCATCTCGCCGTGGCGGGGCAACGGCGGCGACGCGCGGATCGTCCTCCACTCGTTCCGCGCCGCCGCGCCGCTCGTGGCCGTGCTGCGCGGGACCCGCTCGCTGCCCGACCCGGCCGAGCGCCGGTTCGGCGAGTCGGTTTCGAAACGGATCGAGGGCTGGCTCGGGAACTCGGGCATCCCGCACGTCGCGGTCGACGAGGAGGATTTCCGGCCCGATACGCCGGCGAGGGTCGCCGTCCTGGGCTACAACGACGTGCTCCCCGACGCCGTCTTCCGCGCCGTCGAGACGTTCGTCCGCGGCGGCGGCCGGCTGATCACGTGCTACTCCTCCGATGCGCGCCTCGCCGGCCTGATGGGCTTCCGGCTGGGCGAGTACCAGCGGCTCGACGGCGACCTGCGATGGACCGGCTTCCGGTTCGAAGCGCCTCCGGGCCTCCACGTGCCGGCCGCCGTCGGCCAGGAATCGACCAACCTCCGCCCCGTGACCCCCGTCCGCCCCGACGCGCGCATCATCGCCGCGTGGGAGGATGACGCGGGCCGGGCGCCACCGGCCCCCGCCTGGGGCATGTCCGACACCGGCTTCTGGATGACCCATGTCCTCAGCGGCGACGACACCGAGGGGAAGCAGCGCATGCTGGCCGCGATGGTCGCCGCGCTCCATCCGCCCGCGTGGCCGTGGATCGCCGACCCCCTGCTCGCCGACGCCGGCCGCATCGATTCGTTCGACGGCCTCGACGACGCCGTCGATTCCATCCGCGCCGCCGTCGCCACCGGCAGCGTCGCCGATCCATCCCGCGTCCTGGGCCTGCTGGACCGGGTGACCGTCGACCACGCGCGCGCGACCCGCGCCGCGGCCGGGGGCGAGTGGAGCGCCCTGCTCGAGGCGGGCCGCGCGATCCGCTCCGGACTCACCGAGGCCTACGCCCGGATCCAGCGCCCCCGGCCGGGCGAGATCGCCGGCGTCTGGGACCACTCCGGCACCGGGTGGTACCCGGGCGACTGGGACCGCACCTGCCGCGTCCTCCGCGATCACGGGATCACGCACGTCTTCCCGAACATGCTCTGGCCCGCGCAGGCCCACTACCCCGGCTCCGTCGTCGCGACGTCGTACACCGCGCGGACCCACGGCGACCAGATCGCCGCATGCCTCCGCGCCGCACGGACCCACGGGCTGCAGGTCCACGTCTGGAAGGTCTGCTGGAGCCTCGACGGCGCGGACGCGGCGCTGCGGAAACCGTTCGCCGACGCGGGCGCGTTGCAGGTGACGGCGGACGGGAAGACGCTCGACTGGCTCAACCCCGTCGTCGCCGCGAACGCGGACCGCGAGCTGGCCTCGATCGTCGAGGTCGCCAGGACCTACGCGGTGGACGGCATCCACCTCGACTACATCCGCTATCCGGGCGGCGACGCCTGCTTCGGGCCCGCCACCCGGGCGGCCTTCGAGGGCGCCCGCGGCCGCGTCCGATCGTGGCCGGCCGACGTCCGCAGCGGCGGCGCCCGGTCCGCCGAGTACCGGGAGTGGCGCGCGTCGGTCATCACCGAGTTCGTGCGGCGCGTCCGCCGGGAACTGAAGGCCGTGCGGCCGGGCATCCGCCTCTCGGCCGCCGTTTTCGCCCATCCGCAGGACTGCCGCCTCTCGGTCGCGCAGGACTGGGGCCTCTGGCTCCGCGAGAACCTCGTGGACTTCGTCGTGCCGATGAACTACGAGGAGAACCTCCCCCGCTTCGCGGCGCGGGCGCAGTCGCACACCGCCCTGCCCGGCGCGCGCGACCGCATCCTCGAGGGCATCGGCGTCACGTCGGGCGAGTCGCGGCTGCTGCCGGACCAGGTCATCGAGCAGGTCCTTGCCGCGCGGCGCGCCGGCGCCGCGGGCTTCGTCCTCTTCGACATGAACCCCACGGTGCGCGACCAGGTCCTGCCCGTCCTCCGGCTCGGCCTCACGGCCCCCGCGCCGCCGCCCCCCGCCCGGCCCGGGGTCCCCGCGGCCCCGGCCCCCGCGCCGCCGCCGGCGCTGGACGAGGCCGCCCTGTCCGACCTGCTGCGCTTGCAGTGAACGGCCGGACGGGTAGAGTGTCCAAACGGACGGCCGCCGCGACCGGAACCGGAGGCGGCCGGAGGACTTCGACGACATGAGCTACTGGATCTTCGTGCTCCCGGGCCTGCTGCTGGCGGTCCTCGCGAGCCTCGTGACGCAGACGACCTTCCGCCGCTACTCGCGCGTGCGCCCGGCGAGCGGCCTCACCGGCGCCGAGGCGGCCGAACGGATGCTTCAGTCGCAGGGGATCGTCAACGTCCGGATCGAACGCGGCCGCGGATTCCTGAGCGACCATTTCGATCCGTCGGCGAACACGCTGCGGCTGTCGCCGGGCGTCCATGACTCGCCGTCGCTCTCGGCGGTCGGCGTCGCCTGCCACGAGGCCGGCCACGCGCTGCAGAAGGCGTCGGGCTACGGGCCGCTGGGCCTGCGCAGCGCCCTCGTGCCGGTCACGCAGCTCGGCAGCCAGCTCGCGTTTCCGGTGATCCTCGCGGGCATGGTGCTCCACCGGCCGGGCCTCTTCCAGCTCGGCATCCTGCTCTTCGCGGCGGTGGTCGCGTTCACGCTGATCACGCTGCCCGTCGAGTGGAACGCGACGGCGCGGGCCAAGCGCCTGATGGTCTCGTCGGGCATCGTGACGCCGCAGGAACAGCCGCACGCGGCCTCGGTTCTGAACGCGGCCTTCATGACCTACGTGGCCTCGGCGGTGTCGTCGATCCTGACCCTGCTCTACTACCTCACGCTCGGCGGCCGGCGCAGCGACTGACGCGCTCAGCGCGGCAGCCGCAGCATGCAGACGAGCCACGCGATCCCGCACACCATCACCGCGGCGATCTGGCCCACGCCGATCGCGGTCTGGACGATCACCGCCGCGACCGGGTTGCGGACCGCGCGGTGCAGGGCCGCCACAAGCCCCGAGCCCGCGACGGCGCCGGCGGCCCACGTCCAGCCCGGAAGCGCCGCGAACCCCGCCATCGGCGCCGGCAGCGGGGCGCCGATCGTCCCCGCCAGCCACCGGAGACCGGCGTTGCCGGCCGCGATGAAGCCGAAGAGCACGGCGAACCCGATCACGTTGCAGACGGCCAGGAAACGCACCGTCACCCGCGCGGCCTTCCGCGTGCCCGCGCCGTTCGGGGTTCCGGCCGCCGTCTCCGCGCTCATGGACGACCTCCCGCGCGAGCCGCTCCGCGCCGCGCCCCGGCCTCGCGCGCGAAGCCCAGGACCAGCCCCAGGCCGACCGTCGCCAGGAAGCCGGCCGGGAAGAGGTAGATCTCGTGGCACAGCCCGGAACGATGGAGCCCGATCGTCAACCCGATCGCCACCGTGGCGGACGGGAGCCAGTCCGCGAACCGCGCGCGCCGGGTCAGCATGCCGAGCGCGAAGAGCGCCAGCACCGGCGCGCTGAAGAAGCCGGTGAACGCGAAGAACGCCTTCACCATGCCGCCGATCCGGGTGACGAGGAACGCCGCCGCCGTCGCCGCGACGCCGAGGACGACCGTGAGGATCCGCGCCAGCCGCAGCGCCGCCGCGTCGGGCAGCGCGCCGCCGCGCGCAGGGGCGACGAAGTCGGTCACGATGACCGTCGCGATCGAGTTGATGCCGGAGTCCATGCTCGACATGGCCGCCGCGAACACCGCCGCGACGACGAGGCCCCCGGCGACCGGCGGAAGCTCGTGGATCGCGAAGTACGGGAGCCAGGCGTCGGCCGAAAGCCCCTGCGGGGCGCCCCCGGCCGCGGCGAAGAACGCCGCGAGGCCGAGGCCGACAAACAGCAGGACCGCCACCATCAGCACGTCCGTCATCGCGTTGAAGAGGATCGCCCGGGTGACGCCGCCCGACGTGCGGATCGCCAGCAGCCGCTGCACGGTGACCTGATCGACGCCGTAGTCGTGCAGCAGCAGGAAGGCATAGGCCACGACCACCGCGAAGCCGTTCATGCGGGCCGGATCGAAGGTCCAGTCCTGCGCGCGCATCAGCCCCTCCGGCGCCGCCTGGCGGAGGATCGCCGCGGCGCCGCCGTCGACCCGCGCCGCCAGCGCGACGGCGATCCACACCGCCCCGCCGACCATCAGGACGAACTGGGCGACGTCGGTCCACACGACCGCGGCCAGGCCGCCCATCGCCGTGTAGGCCGTCGCCAGGGCGCCGATCGCCACGATCGCGATCCACAGCGGAAGCCCCGTCGACGCCGTCAGCGCCAGCGAAGGCGCGTAGATCACCAGCCCCAGCCAGGCCAGGCGGGACAGCAGGAACAGGCCCGCCGCCGCGACGCGCGCCGGGCGGCCGAACCTTCGCTCCGCGTATTCGTAGGAGGTCGTCACGCCGAGCCGGCGGTAGACGGGCAGCATCCCCCGCGCGAGCACCGGGGCGGCCACGAGGCTCATCGCCCCGACCACGAGCAGCGCGACGTTGCCCGTGCTGCCGATCCCCGGCACGCCCATGAAGGTGACGGCGCTCGTGACGGAGGCGTACATGCTCATCGCCACCGCGAGCCACGGAAGACGGCGTCCCCCGAGGAAGAAGTCCTCCGCGGTGTGCTGGCGCCCCGCGAGCCGGAGGCCGATGGCGACCATCGCGGCGCCGTACGCCGCGATCGTGATCCCGTGGATCCAGCCGAAGCCCGCGTTCATCCGGCGGCGCCCCCGAAACGCGACGCCCGCGGCCGGACGAGCCGGCCACGGGCATTCCTCCGCCGCGCCGCGGTCACCGTCAGAACGCCAGCGACACGCCGAGGCCCAGGAAGAACGACTGCATGTCGACCTCCATGTTCGTGTCGCCGAAGGCCTCGGCATCGCCCGGCATGAGGGCGCCCTGGTAGCCGAGTTGCACGCCGACCGAGAGCACGTCGCTGACCGGCATGGCGAGCTCGACGCCGAGGCGGCCGTTGATCGAATCGGCGACGTTGACGTCCTCCGATTCCCCGCCCCGTTCCATCGTCATGCCGGAGTCGGAGATCGCGTACTCCAGGCTCACGAATCCCGTCAGCAGCCCCCACTCGAAGTCCATCATGCGGAGCAGGCCGGAGACGCTGAGCGGAATCACCGTCATGTCGCCGTCGATTTCGCCGACCCAGTTCCGGCTGGTCCGCTGGGCATCCCAGGTCTCGTAGCCCAGCCCGACCCCGATCCCGAGCACGTCGGAGAACCAGTAGCGATACGACAGGTCGATCCCGATGGCCTGGTCGAAGACATCGAAATCGCCCAGCCCCGGCATGTGGTAGGTGAGCGCCCCGCCGGCCTCCATCTGCCGCATCCATGCATCCCGCGGAGCCAGCCGAACCGCGCGCGGAGCGCCGACCGTCTGCGCCGCCGCGGATCCCGCCACAACCGCCACGGCCAGAAACACGATTGCCTTCTTCATCCACATCCTCCCGTGTCCGTCAAACCCTGCAGGAGTATACCGCCCGCGCCGCCGGACGCAACGCACCGCCGCCCCGGATCACTTCTTCACGTCGTAGCACAGCAGCAGGTCCTGGTCGCGCACGACCATGCGCCCGCCGGCCACCAGGATGTGCGGCCACGCCTTTTCCTTCCGACGGTCCGGCTGGTCGAAGCGCCCCTTTTCCGAGTAGGCGGCGGGCGATGCGTCGACGAGCGCGATCGGCCCGTTCTCGCTGCGCACGTAGAGCTGCCCGCCCGCGGCCACGACGGACCCCTTGCCCACCGACGGCGCCCGCCACGCCACCGCGCCGGTCTTCAGGTCGACGCAGAGCAACTGCGACGCCCCCGTTCCGTACAGGTGCCCGCCGATGAGCACGACGCCGCCGTGGTGGTTCTGGAAGTCCTTCAGGAACCAGATCTCCTTCGCCTCGAAGCCGGAGGGTGTCCGGGAGATGCGCGCCGCGCCGCCCCCCGTGTTGTAGGCCGAGGCCGCGAAGACGATGTCGCCGCTGACGATCGGCGTCGTGCAGTTGGCGGTCGAACTCGCCGGCGCATCGTAGGTCCACAGCAGCTTGCCGTCCGCCGCCGACACGCCGATCACGCCGCCGTCGAGGAACTGGACGTACTGCCGCACGCCGCCGATCTCCGCCGCGACGATCGACGCGTATCCCGCGATCGCATAGGGCTTCGACGGGCGCCGGCGGCCGCCGCCGCCCGACGGCGCCTCCGCGGACGCGCGCTCCTTCGTCACGGAGCACGTCCAGAGCTTCGCGCCGGTCTTCTTGTCGAGGGCGACCATCGTGGAAACCTCGCCGCCCGGCGTGCAGACGACCTTCGGACCGTCGATCAGCGGCGACTCGGCGTAGGCCCAGCCGCCGCACTTCCCGCCGAAGTCCGCGACGAGGTCCTTCATCCACTTCTTCGCGCCCGTCCGCGCATCGGCGCAGAGGAGCTTGCCGTCGGAACTGATGACGTAGAGGAGGCCCTCGTCGAAGGTCGGCGTCGACCGCGGCCCGGGGTAGCCGCCCCGCGTTTTCCCGAACGGCGTGCGCCACAGGACGGCGCCGTCCTTCGCCGACACCGCCAGGAGGCACTCCGTCTCGCCCTCGCCGGTGCCGAGCAGGTAGAGCGTGCCCGCCACGATCGACGGGGTCGAGTAGCCGCGCCCGATCTCCGTCGTCTGCCACGCCAGCTTCGGCCCGCCGGCGGGCCACGAGACCAGCAGGCCCGATTCCGGGGATACGCCCGTCCGATCGGGACCGCGCCACGCAGGCCAGTCACCGGGAACAGCCTTCAGTTGGGCGGGACAGGACATCGATGCGGCCAGCATCGCGGCGGCGGTCAGACCCACGTGGTTTCGCATGGTTCGCTCCTCCCGGCCGCCAAGCCCCGCGGCCGGTCGCGACAGAGTGTCAGAGCGCTGCTCGGGGCGCAAGCCCCGAGGGCCGGCTGTTAAACCACAGTGGAAACGTCCCCACCCTTAGCACAATCGGAATGTCCCCTGGGTGAACCGACGGAGGGAAGAGGAAGCGCCCTTCCGGCAACGCCGCGGGCGGGGCGCGTTGGCGCGCGATCCGGCCGGCCCCGCGGCGCTGCCCCGACAAGGCGTCACCGTCACGGCGGCGTCGATGCGACTCCGCCGCCCGTGCGCCCGCAGGATCAGGTCCATGAACCGCGGATGCGCCCCCCGTGGCCGATGCGCCGGCTCCGGCCCTGCACCGGCCGCCGCCGCGTGCTATGATCGCCGCCTCAGCGGAGGGCGGCCATGAACGTGTGGACATGCGGGTTGCTGGCAGCGGCCCTGGCCGGCAGCGCCGCGGCGGCGCCGACGGGCGGTGGCGTCCGCTTCGACGGCGCCACGGCCTACGCGGCCGGGCCCGCGACGCCCGCGCTGACGCCGGGGTCGTTCTCGGTCGCGACGTGGGCCCGCGTGACGGACACGAACCGCGCCCAGATCCTCGTGACCGCGGGCGAATCCGGGAAGGAGTTCACGCTCTACCTCTACAAGGGCGCGGTGCGCATGCTTGTCGAGGGGGCGCCCGGCTCGTACGGCTACGCGACCGCCCCGCTGCCGGCCCCCGGCGCCTGGACGCACTACGCGGGCACCTACGACGGCACGACGGCGCGGATCTACCGCGACGGCGTCCCCGCGGGATCGAAGGCCGTGCCGCTGGCCCGCACGAACTTCCCCTCCGCCGTCGTCCTCGGCGCGGTCGACGGCGACGCGGACCGCGCGCTCAGGGGCTCGCTGGAGGACATCCGCCTCTGGAACCGCACGCTGTCGGCGGACGACGTTGCCGCCGTGCGCGACGGGAAGACCGACGGCGCCGCGGCCGACCGGCTCGTCGCGCGCTGGACGTCCGGCGGCGTGACCGACAACGGGATCCGCCCGGCCGTCGCCGGCGGCCCCGAGGCCGTGAAGCGCCAGCCCGGCGCCATCCCGCTTCTCAACCGCAAGGCGGACGGCTTCCGCGGCATCTGGTACTTCAACCAGCCGCTCACGAACGAGTACGTCTACAAGTACAGCGGCGGGCTCGGCACCTACTGCGCCAACCACAGCCCCTTCGCGTGGCACGTGCCGGAGGCCGGCCGCACCTACTTCTGCTACGGCGGCACGGACGAGACGAACAGCACCCTGCTGCACCTTGTGTCCTACTACGACCACAAGACCGGCCGCGTGGCGCGCCCCACCCTGCTGCTCGACAAGCGCACCGACGACGCGCACGACAACCCCGTGATCAACGTCGACGACAAGGGCCGCATCTGGATCTTCTCCAGCAGCCACGGCCGTGGCCGTCCGTCGTTCATCTCCCGCAGCGCCAGGCCGCACGACATCGACGCGTTCGAGTGCGTGTGGACCGGCAACTTCTCGTATCCCCAGCCGATGTACCACCCCGGCCGGGGCTTTCTCTTCGTCCACACCTGGTACATCGCCGGCCGCGGGAACTACCTGATGACCAGCGACCCCGACGGCACCGCGTGGAGCGAGCGGACGCAGACCTCCTACTTCGAGGAGGGCCACTACCAGATCAGCGCCACCTGGAGCAACCGGAAGACCGGCATCGCCTTCAACATGCACCCGAAGGGCAAGGGGCTGAACCACCGCACCAACATCTACTACATGGAGTCCGGCGACTTCGGCGCCACGTGGAAGACCGCGGGCGGCGAGCCGCTGGCGATCCCGCTTGCGGACAAGGCCAACCCGGCGCTGGCCGCCGAGTACCAGAGCCGGGGGCGGAACGTGTATCTCGCGGACATCGTGTTCGACGCCGCGGGCCGCCCGGTGATCCTCTTCGTGATCAGCAAGGGCTTCGAGTCCGGCCCGGAGAATGGTCCGCGCGAGTGGCGCATCGCGCGATGGACGGGGACGGCATGGCAGGACCGGCCCACCGGAATCGAGTCGCTGAGCAACTACGACGTCGGCGCCCTCTACATCGAAAGCGCCACCGACTGGCGCATCATCGGCCCGACCCAGCCCGGCCCGCAGCCCTACAACCCCGGCGGCGAGATCGCGATGTGGACCAGCCGCGACGCCGGCGCCACGTGGACCCTGGCCCGCACGATGACGGCGAACAGCCCGATGAACCACGGCTACGTCCGGCGCCCGGTCAACGCGCACCCGGACTTCTACGGCTTCTGGGCCGACGGCCACGGACGGAAGCCGTCCGAGTCGCGCCTCTACTTCTGCACCCGCGACGGCGACGTCTTCCGTCTTCCGCAGGTGATGAAGGAGGACTTCGAACAACCCGAACGGCTGTCGCGCTGAGGCCGGAAGCACGGAGGCACGGAATGCACAGGATGCGGACATGGATGCGGGCGGCCGCAGCGGCGGCGCTGCTGGCCACGGCCGGCGGAACACGGGCGGACTGGCCGGAGTTCCGGGGACCGACGGGGGACGGTCACGCGGGCGCGCAGGCGGCGGGGCTGGCCCTGACCTGGAGCGAGACCCACAACGTCCGGTGGAAGACCGGGATTCCCCACCGGGGCTGGTCGACGCCCGTCCTGCAGGGCGCGCAGCTCTGGATGACCACCGCGACCCCGGACGGGCACGAGTTCTTCGCCCTCTGCGTCGACGGGGAATCCGGCCGGATCCTCCACAACGAATGCCTGTTCCGCTGCGAAGCACCCGAGCCGCTGGGCAACGCGGTCAACTGCTACGCCGCGCCCTCGCCCGCCATCGAGGCGGGGCGGGTCTATATCCACTTCGGCGTCTACGGCACGGCGTGCCTCGACACCGCGACGCGCAGGGTGCTCTGGCAGCGGACCGATCTTCCCTGCCGCCATTTCCGGGGGCCGGCCTCGTCGGTCATCCTCTTCGAGAACCTCGTGATCCTGACGATGGACGGCGCGGACGTGCAGTACCTCGTCGCGCTGGACAAGCAAACCGGGAAGACCGTCTGGAAGACCGACCGGTCCGTGGTCTTCAACGACGCGGAGGGCTTCCAGGGCTTCGCCAAGGAGGGCGATCTCCGCAAGGCGCACAGCACGCCGCTGATCGTCGACCTCGACGGCCAGCCCCGGATGTTCAGCCCCGGCGCGAAGGCGACCTATGCCTACGATCCGCGCACGGGGCGCGAGCTCTGGATGGCGCGCTACCTCGCATGGTCCGCGGCGCCGCGCCCGCTGGTCGGCAAGGGTCTGGCGCTGATCCTCACGGGGCTGGGAAGCTCCGAGCTGCTGGGCATCCGCCTCGGCGGGCAGGGCGACGTGACCGACACCCACATCGCGTGGCGCATCCCGAAGGCGGCGAAGACGGCCTCGCCGGTGCTGGTCGACGACCTGCTGTACATGGTCAACGACGACGGCGCCCTCTCGTGCGTCGACATCGCGGCCGGCACGGTCATGTGGAAGGAACGGCTGGCGGGGAACTACGCCGCGTCGCCGATCCTGGCCGACGGCCGGCTCTACCTCCCCAACCAGCAGGGCAAGACCTTCGTCGTGAGGCCGGGGCGCTCGTTCGAGGCCCTCGCGACCAACGTGCTCGACAGCGGCTGCATGGCCTCGCCGGCCGTTTCCGGGAAGGCCCTGTTCCTGCGCACCAAGACTCACCTCTACCGGATCGAGCCCGGCGCGCCGTCCCCGTGACGGACCCGCCCGTCCGGTTCGCGGTCAGCGGTCGTCCCGGAACCCGGGCAGCGCGAGAAGGCAGGCGGCCAGTTCGCGGGCGATCCGCTCGTGACCGCGGGCGTTCGGGTGGACGTCGTCGAGAAACAGCGGCTCCGTCTCGTCGGCGACGCAGCGGGCGCAGTCCACCAGCGGCGTCCCCGTCTCCCGGGCGACGGCCCGCATGGTCGCGCGATGGTCCTGTTCCATCTCCCCCCACCCGTGCAGGGCCAGGTCGTCGCGCATGGCCGCCAGGCGGGCGCCCGCGTGGGTTCGCTGGTCGGTCACGTGGGGCAGCAGAAGAAGAACCGGTCGGGCGCCCCGACGGCGGGCTTCGGCGATGAGGCCCTCCAGGTTGGTCCGGTATTCCGACGGAGCGACCCGGTGGGGAAGGCCGAGCGGGACACCCTCGGAATCCACGCGGCCGATCTGCCTCGGGGACACCAGCAGCCGCTTGCCGAGGCGGTAGACCGCGAGGTGGTTCAGCGCCCGGTCCAGCCCCAGGCGCGCCCGCAACAGCGGCGCATGCCGGTTCCTCTCGATCCGCAGGCTGTCGGCGAAGTCCGTCCGGGCCGCGTCGCTCCAGAGATTGGCGATCACCAGGACGTCCGGCCCGGCCGCCCATCCGCCTTCCTCCATGCGCACGATCGACTGCACCGTGGAGAACCCGGGCACGCCCCCGTTGAGGACCTCCAGGGAGGACCCGCCGGCGCGAAGCTGCGGCTCCACGATGCCGCGAAGCTGTTCCCCGAACGTCCGGTCGAACTCGACGCCGTCGCCGAACACGCTCGAGTCGCCGCACAGGTAGACGCGCTTCACGCCGCCGGGCTTGGGCACCGCGAATTCCGGTCCGCGGTATCCCCGGCTGTTGATCGCGCAGGCAACGCCGTTCCAGGTGACGGTCCGCCCGCGGGGGAGACGCCAGAGGGTGCGGACGTCCGCCGACAGGATGGTGGCGGCCGGCTCCTTCCACGCCAGCCGCACGACGGCCTCGGCCAGACCCAGCGCGAGGGCCAGCCCCAACAGAAGAAGGCCCGCCCGCCTCCACCCGGCCCCGCGGCCGGCTTCGCGCATCCCCGGGAGTCCCCCCCTGATCTTCACGGCGGCTCTATGCCCGTTCCGCCGGCCGAAGTCGAGCCCGACGCGGCGGATTGCCGGACTTGCCTTCCCGGCCGCCTTCCGGGCATCGTCGAACCCGCGCGGGGCACCGCCCATGAGGACCACCGACTCCATCGACGGCGAACGGCTTCGGCGGGATGCCGAGTCGGTCTTCCGCGCCGGCGTGGCGCGCGTCGATCCGCGCCCGATGGTGCGCGACACCCTCCGCATCGAGGGCGACCGCCTGACCGTCCGCCTGCCGGAGGGCCCGCGCTCGTGGGACCCGGAGCGCTTCGACCGGATCCTGCTGCTCGGCTTCGGCAAGGCCGCGGCGGCGATGGCGCGCGGCGCGACGGACATCCTGGGCGACCGGATCGACGGGGGCCTGGCGGTGGTGAAATCCGCGCCCCCGGCTCCCGTCGACCGCATCCGCATCGTCGAGGCCGCGCATCCCGTGCCCGACGTCACGAGCGTCGCGGCCGCACGGGCGATGCGCGATCTCGCCCGGCGCGCGGACGAACGAACGCTGGCGCTGGTGCTCGTGTCCGGTGGCGGATCGTCCCTTCTCTGCGCGCCCTGGGCGGACGGGCCGCATGCGATCACGCTCGAGGACAAGGCCGCGGTGACGCGCGGGCTGCTCGCCTGCGGCGCCGGCATCGGGGAGATCAACACGGTGCGGAAGCACCTCTCCGCCGTGAAGGGCGGGCGGCTGGCGGCGGCGCTGTCGCCCGCGACGGTCCTGACGCTGATCCTGTCCGACGTCGTCGGCGACGACCCCGCCGCCGTCGCGAGCGGCCCGACGGTTCCCGATCCGTCCACCTGGGCCGATGCGCGGGCGGTGGTCCGGCGCCACGGACTTGAGACGCGGATCCCTCCGGCGGTGGCGCGGCTTCTGGACGACGGCGCGGCGGGCCGCGTGCCCGACACGCCGAAGCCCGGGGACCCGGTCTTCGACCGCGTGACGAACCTCGTGATCGGATCCAACCGGCTCGCGGTGACCGCGGCGCTCCTGCGTGCCCGCGAACTCGGCTACGCGACGCAGGATCTCGGCTCGGCGCTGACCGGCGAGGCGCGGGATCTCGCCGCGCACCTGCTCGGCCGCGGGCTCGACCTCGCGCGCCGGGAGCCGCCCGCGGGGGCGCCGGTCTGCCTCCTGGGCGGCGGGGAGACGACCGTGACCCTGCGCGGGGGCGGCACGGGAGGCCGGAACCAGGAGATGGCGCTGGCCTTCCTCGCGGGCCTTGCCGATGCGGATCCGGCGCTTGCCCGGCGCCTGTGCTTCCTGTCGGCGGGCACCGACGGGAACGACGGCCCGACGGACGCGGCCGGCGCGTTTGCAGATCTCGACCTGCTGGCGGCGGCGGGCCGGGCGAGCCTCGTCCCCGGGGACGCCCTGGCGGCGAACGACTCGTACCGGTTCTTCGATGCCGTCGGCGGGCTGCTGCGGACGGGCCCCACGGGCACGAACGTCTGCGACCTGCAGGTCCTGCTGGTTCGCTGAGACTCAGCGCGGGGCCGTGCCGGATTCCATGAGGGAGCTCTGCCGCGCGAAGCGCGCGAGGCCGTGGCATTGCTCGACGTACCGGGCGATGCGCCGGTCGCCGGGGCGCGTGGCGCCGGCGGCCTCGAAGGCGGCAGCCGCCTTCCCGCAGAGATCGGGGATGGTCGCCAGGTTCGAGGCGTCCCGGCCGGTTTCGTATTTCCTGAAGAGTTCCAGCGCCGAGTTGAAGAGTCCGGCGCCCTTCAGGAACGACGCGTCCTTGCGCAGATCGTCGTCGACAACCTCGCCGGGCGGGCCGGCCGCCGCGGCATCCGGGGCCGGCGCATCCGCCGCGGGCGCGCGGGGCGCCGCCGCCGACTCCGGACGGTCCGGCGCCGGGGATGACGCCGCGCGTCCCGGGGCGGCCGGCGGCTCCTCGCGACCCGGCACAACGGGCGGGGCCGGAAGCGCCGAGGAAGGGGGCGGCATGACCAGCGGCGCGAACACGGACGAGGACCGCGACGGAACGACGGGGGGCGTCAGCACCGCATTCGGATTCTGCCGCTTCTGCTCCGCCTGCCGGCGCATCTCCTCGCGCTGGCGGTCCATCTCCATCTGCTTCTCCGAACGGCGGGCGGCCCGCGCGCCGGTCGCCAGAGCCCCGAGGATGAGAAGGACGGGCAGCATCCTCCGCGTCCATGCGGCGAACGGCGGACCCCGGGTGATCCCCTCGAGAGGGCGAAAGGTCATGACGTGACCCTGCACGGGAGACGGGGCGAATGCAAGTCCATCGGAATCGGGCCCGACCCGCACCCCCTGTCGATGCATCGTGTCTTCATCAGGGCCCGGCATCCCCTCGCCCGCATCGCCGCCGCCGGGGGGGGCGGGCTTCAGACCGAGCGGAGGCGGTCCTTGATCTCGCGGGTGTCGTCGTCGGAGATGAGTCCTCCGGCGTGGAGCGCGACGTTGACCAGGACGCCGACCATCACGCCGGACATCAGCAGGCTCGATCCGCCGTAGCTGATGAACGGAAGGGCGAGTCCCTTCGTCGGAAGGCAGCCGGTGACGACGCCGACGTTGATCAGGGCCTGGAGGGTGATCGTCAGCGTGATGCCGAACGCGAGCAGGCGTCCGAAGGTGTCCGGCGCGTGGAGGACGATGGCGATCCCGCAGATGAAGATCCCGAGGAAGAGGGCCAGCACGCCGATCGAGGCGCCGAAGCCGAGTTCCTCGGCGATGATCGGCAGGATGAAATCGGTGTGGGCCTCGGGCAGGTAGTACTGCTTCTGCATCCCCTGTCCCAGCCCGGCGCCGTAGGGCCCGCCGGAGACGAACGCATGGATGCCCTGCATCAACTGGAAGGCCTCCCGCTCGGCGTACCGGTCCGGGTGCAGGAAGGCGAGGAAGCGGCGCAGGCGCACCGGGTCGTGCGCAACGGCCAGCGCGAACAGGCACAGGCACGCCGCGGAGATGAGCGTCAGGTAGCTCAGCCGCGTGCCGCCGAGAAACAGCACGCTCATGCCGACCACGCCGATCAGCATGGTGGTGCCGAAGTCCGGCTCCAGGAAGATCAGGCCGAGGACGAGCCCCATCACGCACATCGGGATCACGACGCCGTCGCGGACCGTGGTGACCCTGCGCTCGTTCCGCTTGACCCACCAGGCGAGGAACAGGACCACGGAGAGCTTCGCCAGCTCCGAGGGCTGGAAATTCGCCCAGCCGAGGCCGAGCCAGCGGCGGCTGCCGTTGATCATCAGGCCGACCCCCGGGATGAGGCACATGCCCAGCAGCAGAACCACGAACACGGTCAGGGGGACGGCGATCCACTTGAGCCGGTGGTAATCGATCCGCGCGGCCACGAACCCGCCGACTCCGGCGAGGGCCAGCCAGACCGCCTGGCGGATCAGGAAGTGGTTGGCGTTGTCGTACCGGCTCTCACCCTGGACGGCACTGGCGCTCGCCAGCATGATCACGCCCAGGGTGGCGAGCACCAGCACGAAGCAGATCAGCAGGCTGGCCGTCTTCCACATGCCTGCGCGCCCGGCGCCCCGATCACTCGCCGATCGGGATCAGGATCGTCATGTTGGGCTTCACCTGCGAGGGATCCGAGAGCTTGTTGAGCTTCATGAGCGCTTCGGGGCTCACGAGAAACGCCTTCGCGATCGACTCGAGCGTCTCGCCATCGCTCACGGGGTACTTGATCGGCTGGCGGGCGCCGCCCAGCGTCGGGGCCGGAACCGGCGGAGGCGGAGGCGCCGCCGGGGCGGCCGCCGCATCGGGTACCGCGGGAGCGGGGGCCGGCGCGGGGGCCGGGGCCGGCTCGATCACCGGGGCGGGCGCCTCGGGCACGGGAGCGGGGGCCGGCGCGGGCGTCAGGATCTCGGGCGCGGGGGCGGGAGCCGGCGCGGGCGCCGGGTCCTTCGGCGCATCCTTCTTCACCGCGGCGACCTTCTTCGCCCCGGCGGGGAGGACAAGCTTCTGACCGGCGCGGATCTTGTCGTTCTCGAGCCCGTTGGCTGCCTTGAGATCCGCGGTCTTGACGCCGTGCATGACGGCGATCTTCGAGAGGCTGTCGCCCGACTGGACGACGTACTCGGTGCCGGCCGCGGTCTTGCGCGCGGCCGCGACGGCCGGGTCCTTCTTCGCCGCCGCCGCGCCGGAGCGGGCGGGGATCGTGATCTTCTGGCCGATGCGGATTTTGTTCGGGTCCTTGATGCCGTTGATCTCGGCCAGCTCGCGCGTGCTCATGCCGTGCCGGGCGGCGATCTTCGAGAGGGACTCACCCGCCGCGATCGTGTGCTCCGTCGCGGGAATCTCGCGCGGCGCGATGGAGGGGCCGGGCATCGCCGGGCTCTCGGGCGCGGGCGGGATCAGGACGGGCGACTTCAGCGGCGGCACCGTGGACTCGGGCACCGCGGGCGGCGGAAGCACCGGCGCCGGCGGCGGGTCGGACGGCATGGGCTGCGGCGTGCCGCACCCCTGCAGAAACACCGGCGCGCTCACGATCGCCACGTGGAACGCCGCGATCACCCCGATCAATACCCAGTTCTTCGTGCTGCGCTTGTTCATCGCACTGCTCCCGTCCTCTCCGGACTGTCGTCGCCGTCGGCGGATTCCAAGGTCCGCACCCGGCGCACAAATGCTTCGCCCCGCTCTCCGAAACTCCCGTACTGGTCGAAACTGGTGCACGCGGGGGACAGCAGGACCGCGTCCCCCGGCCGCGCCTCGCGCCGCGCCGCATCCAGGGCTGCATCGAGCGTGCCGAACCTCTCGCACGGAACCGATGCCGCCCAGGCTGCGTTCAGGACCTGCGCGGACTCGCCGATAAGATAGACCTTTGCCGCCCGGGATGCCAGCAATTCTTTGGCGGCCGAAAAATCGCTTTCCTTGGCCCGCCCGCCGGCGATCAGGCGGACGGGGCCCGGCGTCATCCGCACCGCGGCCATCATCGAGGTCATGGAGGTCGCCTTGGAGTCGTCGATGTAGCGCACGCCGGCGACCGTCGCGACGGGCTGAAGCCGGTGGGCCAGCGGCTCGTAGGCCCGCGCCGCGCGTTCGACGGCCTCCGCGGGCGCGCCGCACGCCTCCGCGGCCGCGGTCACCGCGGCGGCGGCGAGGCCAAGGATCGCGTTGTCGAAGTAGGTCCCCCGCACGGACGCGACCGCCGCGCCGCGCCTGTGGACGGAGCCGCCCGCGAAGCGGACATCGGCCGCCGGCTCCGCGCCGAAGGTCACCCACCGGCCGTGTCCGCCCGCGGCGCCGCGCAGCGCCCCGGCCTGGACGAACGGCACGAGGCAGACGTCGTCCGCCCGCGCGTTCGCGAACAGCCGCGCCTTGGCGGCCCGGTAGGCGTCGAACGATCCGTGCCGGTCGAGATGGTTCGGCTGGACGTTGAGGATCACCCCGACGTCCGGGCGGAAGTCGCGGCAGGTCTCGAGCTGGAACGAACTGACCTCGAGGACCAGCCAGTCGATCGCGCCGCGCTCCCGCACGACGGCGCACGCGGGCGGACCGTAGTTGCCGGCGATCGCGGCGCGCAGTCCCGCGCAGGCCAGCGATTCCGCCAGCCATTTCACCGCCGTGCTCTTCCCGTTCGAGCCCGTGATGGCGACCGCGCGCGCCGCGCCGCGGCGGCTCCAGCCCAGCTCGAGTTCCGAGACCACCGGCACGCCGGCCGCGACGGGGCCCGCGATCCACGGCGAGGACGGCGGCACGCCCGGGCTCGCGACGACCAGGTCCCACGCCCCCGCCGGCGCGACGTCGCGCGGGGCGCCCAGCCGGACCTCCGCGCCCGCCGCTCGCAGCGCGCCCGCGGCCTCCTCCTGCTTCGGCCCGGCGGCCGCGTCGATCGCCGTCACGGCGCGCCCCTCCGCGAGCAGCAGCCGCGCCGCGGCCGCGCCGCTCGAGCCGAGGCCGAGGACGAGGACGGGCGGCGGACTCCTGAACCCTGGCACCTGAACCTCCCCTACCGGATCTTCAGCGACGCGATGCCCGCCAGCGCGAAGATGAGCGAGACGATCCACAGCCGCGTGGTCACCATCGTCTCGATGACCTCCGTGTCGCGCCCCTCGCGCGCGGCGTTCTCCTTGCCGACGATCTCGAAGTGGTGGTGGATCGGCGCGCAGCGGAAGATGCGCCGGCCGCCGGTCGCCTTGAAGTACAGGACCTGGAGGATGACGCTGACCGCCTCCATCACGAAGACGCCGCCGACGAGGACCAGCGTGATCTCCTGGTTGATCAGCATGGCCACCGTGCCCACCGCGCCGCCCAGCGCCAGGCTGCCCGTGTCGCCCATGAACACGCGCGCGGGATGGCAGTTCCACCAGAGGAAGCCGAGCCCCCCGCCGAGCAGGCACCCGCAGAAGACCGCCAGCTCGCTCGCGCCGGGGATGAACGGAAGGTGCAGGTACTTCGCGAACACCGCGTGGCCCGTGCAGTAGGCCATCACGAGGTAGGCCAGCGAGACGGAACTCGTGCAGCCGACGGCGAGCCCGTCCAGCCCGTCGGTGAGGTTCACGGCGTTCGTGCAGCCGACGAGCACGAGGAACGCGAAGACGACGGACGCGAAGACCCCCATGTTGAGGATCAGCGGCGTCTTGAAGAACGGAATCGAGAGCTGGCTCGCCAGCGCGTGCCACTCCGGCGTGATCCACAGGAGCACGACCACGACGACGGCGCAGGCGGTCTGCGCGAGCATCTTCCACTTCCCCGCCAGCCCGTGGCGGTTCTTCCGCGTCACCTTGAGGTAGTCGTCCGCGAACCCCACGGCGCCCATGACCCACATCGTGCCGACGGTCATCCACACGAGCCCGTTCGTCGGCACCGCCCACAGCGCCACGGCGGCGGTGACGGAGACCAGGATCAGGAAGCCGCCCATCGTCGGGACGTTCTTGCGTCCGTGCGTGCGGTCGAGCGAGGGCACGATCTCGAGCCGGTGCGGCTGCCGGACCGACTGCAGGAGGCGGATCATCCACGGGCCGAGCGCGAGGGAGAGGAGGAACGCGGTCGCCGCGCCGCCGAGCGCGCGGAAGGTCACGTAGCGGAAGATCCGCAGCGGCGAGTACCACTCGGTCAGTTCGCTCAGGTAGGCCAGCATCGTCGTGTCGCGGCGTCAGTGCGCCGGCGCCTCCGCCGGCGCGCCGGCGAGGCGCGCCCATTCCGCAAGGACCTCTTCCATCCGCTCGCCGCGCGAGCCCTTCAGCAGCACGGCATCGCCCGGCCGCAACCGCTCCGCCAGCAGGGCCGCGGCGGCGGGGGGGCCGTCGCAGCGCCAGAGCCGTTCCGCCGGCCACCCGGCGCCGACGGCGCCGTCGGCGACCGGCGCGGCCAGCGCGCCGACGACGACGATCCCGGTCCACGGCCCCGCGGCCGCCTGCCGGCCGGCCTCGTTTTGCAGGTCCGCGCCGCTCCGCCCCAGTTCCCTCATGCCGCCGACGACGACCCACCTCCGGCGCGCCGGGTGCACGGCGAAGGTCTCGAGCGCGGCCTGCAGGCTCACCGGGCTGGAGTTGTAGGCATCGTTGACCCACGTGACGCCGGCGATCGCGCGCTCGCCGCCGCGCATCGGCGGCGGCTCGAACGCGGCCACCGCCCCGGCGATCGATTCCGCGGACACCCCCGCCTCGCGGCCCGCGGCCACGGCGCGGAGGGCGTTTCGCAGCATCGGCTGCCCGCGGACGGGAAGCCGGCAGTCGATCCCGGCGCCATCCGGCCCCGTCACGAGCAGGCGGCGGGGATCCGCGGGGTCGGCGCGGCCGCGGTAGTCCGCCGGCGTGTCGAGCGCGACGGTGACGACGCGGCACGGCGCGGCGGCGCGGAGGAGGTCGAACCACGGCTCGTCCGCCGCGAGCACGGCGAGGCCGTCCGCCGGCAGCGCGCGCAGAAGCGTCGCCTTCTCCTCCGCGATCGCCGCCTCGCCCGCGAAGAACTCGAGGTGGACGGGGCCGACGAGGGCCATGACGCCCCAGTGCGGGCGGAGCAAGCGGCAGAGCGGGGCCAGTTCACCCGGGTGGTTCATGCCGATCTCGAAGACGCCGTGCGCCACCGACGGGTCCGCCGCGAGCAGGCTGAGCGGAAGGCCGAGGTCGTTGTTGAAGTTCCCGCGGGTGCGGGCGACGGGGCCGGCGGCGGCGAGCACCGCCGCGGCGAGGTCCTTCACGGTGGTCTTGCCGACGCTGCCCGTCACGCCGACGATGCGGCCCGTCATGCGCGCGCGGTGGCCGCTCGCGAGGTCGAGGAGCGCGCGCCTCGTGTCGCCGACGACCAGCAGCGGGGCGCCGGCGGGAAGGCCGGCCGTCGCGGCGGCCGGCTCGACGATGGCGCCCTCGGCCCCGCGGGCGAGGGCGTCCGCCACGAAGCGGTGACCGTCGGTGCGCTCGCCTCGCACGGCCAGGAAGAGAACGCCCGGCCCCGTTTCGGACGAGTCGTGCCGGATCGCGAGCAGGGGGGCGCGCGGCGGATGCGTCCAGCGTCCGCCCGTCCAGGCGGCCAGTTGCTCGGGGGTGAACATGGGGACTCCGCGCGGCGTCAGGCGAGCAGGCGGCGCGCGACCTCGCGATCGTCGAACGGGATGACGGTGCGGGCGAACTCCTGGTAGTTCTCGTGGCCCTTGCCGGCGATCAGGACCACGTCGCCGGGGCGGGCGACCTCGATCGCGCGCGCAATGGCGGCCTCGCGATCGGGCAGGGTCTCGTGGCGGGCGCCTTCGGGCATGCCTTCGGCGATCTCCGCCAGGATGGCGCCCGGATCCTCCGAGCGGGGGTTGTCGCTGGTCAGGACCGTGAAGTCGGCATACAACCCGGCCACGCCCCCCATGCGCGGACGCTTGGAGCGGTCGCGATCGCCGCCGCAGCCGAACACGACGATCAGCTTCCGCGGCGCGATCTCGCGAAGGGTCGTCAGCACGTTCGAGAGGGCGTCGTCGGTGTGGGCGTAGTCCACGTAGACCTGGAGTCCCCGCCCGTTGGGGATGGGCTCGAGGCGGCCCGGCGCGGACCGGAAGGCCCCGAGCACGCCGGCGATGAAGTCCGGGCGGAGCCCGCGCGTCGCGCAGGCCGCGAACGCGGCGAGGGCGTTGCTCACGTTGTAGCGGCCCATCAGCCCGAGGCGGACGTCGACGGAGCCCCACGGGGAGTCGATGGTGAACGTCGAGCCCTGCGGGCCGAGGTCCACGTTCACCGCGCGCACGAGGGCGCCCGGGTGCAGGCCGTAGGTGACGAGCGACGACCATCCGCCGCCGGTGTTGGCCAGCTGCTGGCCCCACGAATCGTCGAGGTTGATCACGGCGGCGGCGCTCTTCTCCATCTGGCCGAGGCCGCGGAAGAGGAGCGCCTTCGCGCCGAAGTAGCGCTCCATCGTGCCGTGGTAGTCGAGGTGGTCGCGCGTGAGGTTCGTGAAGACGCCGACGTCGAAATCGATCCCCCACACCCGCTTCTGCTCCAGCGCGTGCGAGGAGACCTCCATGACCGCCGACGCGCATCCCGCGACGACCATCTGGGCGAGCATCGACTGCAGGTCCGTCGCCTCCGGCGTCGTCCGGTTCGCGGGGATGCAGCGGGCGCCCATCTCGTACATCACGGTGCCGATCAGGCCGGGATTGCGGCCCGCCGCGCGCAGGATGTCGCGGATCATGAAGGTGGTGGTCGTCTTGCCGTTCGTGCCGGTGACGCCGATCGTCTCGAGTTGCGCCGAGGGATGGTCGTGGAAGGCGCAGGCGATCTCGGCGACCGCGCGGCGCGCGTCCTCGACGCGGATGTGCGTGATGTCGCGCCGGGCCCAGTCGTTGTGTTCCGACACGATCGCGACGGCGCCCCGCCGGATGGCGTCCTCGACGTACTTCGCGCCGTCCTCGCGGGTGCCGCGCAGCGCGACGAAGAGGTGGCCGGGGCGGACCTGGCGCGAGTCGCACGCGATCCCGCGGATGTCGGCCTGGCGCGGGCCCTTGACCGTCATCGGCTGGATCACCTGGAGGATGGATTCGATTCTCATGGCTTCGTCACAAAGTTGCCCAATCAGCATGATCGGCCTCCTCGTCCCCGGCGCCGGGCCCGTCGGAGGGGACGTCCCCGGGGGCGCCCGCCTCCGCCGTCTCCGACGGCGGGATGTTCAGGTATCTCACGGCCTCCTGCGCGATCTGTCGGAAGACCGGCGCGGCGACGACGCCGCCGGTGTGCTCGGGTTGGGGCTCGTCGACGGCGACCGCGATCGCGAGCACGGGGTCCTCCGCCGGGATCACGCCGACGAACGAGGCGATGTTGCGGTTCTCGTCGTAGCCGCCCGGTCCGGGCTTGGTGGCGGTTCCCGTCTTCCCCGCGACCCGGTAGCCCGGCACGGCCGCGCGGCGGCCCGTGCCGCCCTCCTCCGTCGCGTGCGCGAGCAGCGCGCACATCAGCCGGGCGGTGTCCTCGCGGATCGGACGCGAGGCGACGCCGGGCGCGAACTCGCGCACGGTGCGGCCCTTCGCGTCCACCACGCGCTTCACGACGACCGGCTTCATCAGGAAGCCGTGGTTGCCGACCGCCGACATGATGCCGAGCATCTGGAGCGTCGTGACGCCGACGCTGTGGCCCATCGCGATGCGGGTCGGCGCGAGGACGTCCCACTGGGACCGCGACCGGAAGATCCCCCCCTCCTCGCCCGGCAGCTCGACGCCGGTCGGGCGGCCGATGCCGAACTCGCGCAGGTAGCGCTCCAGCCGGCTGTCGCCGAGCATCAGCGCGATCTTGGCCGCTCCGATGTTGCTCGATTTCTTGAGAACGTCGGCGACGGTCAGCCGGCCGTAGGGATGGAAGTCGCGCAGCGGCCGGTTGCGGTACATCCAGAGGCCGTTCTCGCAGTCGAAGACGGTCTCCGGCCGGATGATCCCCTCGTTGAGCCCGGCCGCGATGACGCCGATCTTGAACGTGGACCCCGGCTCGTGGACGTAGGCGGCGGGGCAGTTCCGCATCCGCTCGGGCGGCGTGCGGCCGTAGGCGTTGAGATCGAAGTCCGGCCGGGAGGCCATCGCGAGGATCTCGCCGGTGCGAACGTCCTGGATCACCGCCCAGGCGCCGAGGGGACGGTGCTGCTGGACGGCCTGGTCGAGCGCGCCCTCGGCCATCGCCTGGAGGTTGATGTCGATCGTCAGGTGGACGTCCGCGCCGGCCTGCGGAGGGATCTCGAGGATGCGGCGGTCGAGCATCTCGCGCCGCTTCCCGTCCTGCAGGCTCACGCGCACGCCCGGCACGCCGCGGAGAACCTCGTCGAGCGCCTGCTCGACGCCCGCGCTGCCGACGCCCTCGGTGTTGGAGAAGCCGACGACGTGGCTGGCGAGATTGTGCTGCGGGTAGTGACGGGCCGAAACGGGCTCGAGCCAGACGTGCTTGAGCTTGAGTTCGAGCAGGCGCTGGCGGTCGTCCTCGGACAGTTCGTTCGCGAGGTAGACCTGCCGGCGTTCGGGCTGGCGGAGGCGGGTCTCGACGAGCGCCCGGTCGAGCCCGAGCTTGCGCGCGAAGAGCGAGGCGTAGGCCTCGACGAGCCCGTCGCGGAGGATCATCTGCGGGTCGGCGTTGAGCCGGTAGACCGTCAGGTCCATCGCGAGGATCGCCCCGCGGCGGTCGAGGATGCGCCCGCGGCCGACCAGGATCTGCTGCTCGACGCGGCGCGTCTTCGCCACCGTCGCGCGCAGTTCCGGGTTGTCGTCGAGATGCAGCTGGCCGACCCGGAACGCGAGGCCGCCGAACGCGGCCAGCACGACCACGATCGCCATCAGCAGGCGGACGAACTGGCGGCGCTCACTCACGACGCTCCCGCCCCCGCGTCTGCGCGAACTGAGGCCCCGGAGCGGACGGCAGATCCGCGATGTCCACGGCGCGCGTCAGGTAGACCACACGGTCCTTGCCAGGCCAGTCCATTTCGATCCGGAAGGCCTCGAGCGCGTCCCGCACCTTTCGAAGGGTGCAGAGGTTCGACCACTTGTATTCCTCGTTCAGTCTCCGGCGGCGGATCTCGGCGAGACGGTCCTCGGCCTTCTTCAGGTCGCGGGCGAGCGCCTGGCAGCGGCCGCAGAGCCAGAGGTAGGAGAGCGCGAACGCGGCGACCACCGTGAGCAGCAGGAGCAGCCGGACGGGGAAGACCCGCCGGGCGTTCCGCTTCACGTTGACTCTCCGCCGCGCAACCATGACCTACGCCGTCCTCTCCGCCGCCCGCAGCCGCGCCGAGCGAGCCCGCGGATTCTCCGCCGTCTCCGCCCCGTCCGGTTCCACCGGTTTGCGCGTCAGCACGCGCACCGGCGGACGCTCGCCGACCCACCGCTCCCCGCCCTCGGGAAGGGCCTCGCTCCGCGGCTGGTGCGCGCGGAAGAAGCGCTTCACCGCGCCGTCCTCGAGGCTGTGGAACGCGATCACCGCCATCCGTCCGCCCGCGCGCAGCGCGCCCAGCGCCCCGCGCAGCCCGCCGTCCAGCTCCTCCATCTCCCGGTTCACCGCGATCCGCAGGGCCTGGAACGTCCGCGTCGCGGGGTGGATCCGCCCGCCCGGCCGGCCCGCCGCTGCGGCGACCACCGCCGCGAGGTCGGCCGTGCCCCGGAACGGCGCCACGCGCCGCCGCTCGACGATCCTCCGCGCGATCCGCCGGGCCGCCGGCTCCTCGCCGTGGCGCCGCAGCAGGTCCGCGAGTTCGCCTTCCGGCAACCCGTTGACCAGGTCGGCGGCCGTCACCGGCTCCGCGGGGTTCATCCGCATGTCGAGCGGACCGTCCGCCCGGAAACTGAACCCGCGCTCCGGCTCGTCGAGCTGGAACGACGACACCCCGAGATCCATCACCACCGCGTCCGCCCCTCCGAATCCCCGCTCCGCCGCGATGTCGCCCACGCGGCCGAACCGCGAGTGCGTCGCTTCGAACCGGCCGCCGAACCGCGCCAGCCGCCCGCGGCAGCGCGCGATCGCGTCGGGATCCGCGTCGAGCCCCAGCAGCCGGCCGTCCGGCGACGACGCGTCGAGGATCGCCTCCGCGTGGCCGCCGCCTCCGAGCGTCGCGTCGATGTAGCGCCCGCCCGGTCTCACCGCCGTCCACTCCAGGACCTCACGAAGCATCACGGAACGATGCATCCCCCCGCCCCTTACGAGAGCATCCGCCCGCCGCCGCGCCGCACGAGGATCTCCCCCGCCCGGCCCGGCGGCTTGACATCGCTGAGGAACTCCGACGACATTCGGCCCCGATGAAAGAGCCCGAGCAGCCGCCCCGGTCCCGCGCCGGGCAGCGTGTAGCGCCGGCCGGCGGACGAACCGCCATCCAGCGTCCGGTTGATCCCGAAGAACTGTCCGATCCTGAACATTGCCGCCACTCCACGCCCGGCCGGGCCGGGACGTCCTCAAACCCCCACGTACTTCGACGCGTCCAGCAGCCCCCGGTCGTCGAGCTTCGACACGACCGCCTTCCACGCCTTCGGATTCCACATCTCGAATCCCTCGAAGTTGCCGACGAGCAGGACCTCGGCCGTCAGTCCCGCGTAGGCGAGCAGTTCGTCGCGCACGCGGATCCGACCCTGCGAATCCCACCCGAGCATCTCCGACCGCGACCCCATGATCCGGAGGTAGGTCCGGCCCTGGGCGTCGGCCATCGAAAGGTTGTGAATGTTCCGCAGCTTCGGACCCATCACGCGCGCCGGGTAGACGTAAAGATGCTTCTCCTCGCCGACGCTCGGGAGCACGAAGAACTGCTCCGGCTGACCCACCAGCGCCCTCCATTCCGAAGGCACCGTCAACCGGCGCTTGGGGTCCAGATTGTGCAGATAGTTGCCGCAGAAGTACTGCGGCATGACCTCCACCCCACCCGGCCCCTGCTGGACAGGTTCCGCCACTTTGGTTCCTTTCGCACCACCATATGACACCCTGACCCACCCCGAGTCAACATCCGTCGTGAGATTTTTTTCAACAGGCGCCGGGACCCGCGCCGGCAGCGCGTTCTCAGGGGCTTCGAGCCGGACCGGCGCACCCCGTCCGCCGACGCCATCCCCCCTTCACCGCCTCCGCGTCCGCGTCGTCCTGCTCGCCGTCGCGGCCATCCCGCCCGCCGCGATGCGGGCGCATGCGTGGGGCGAACCCCACATCGCCATCACCCGCGCAGCCGTCGAAGCCCTGCCGGCGCCGTCGCGCGCCGCGTGGGGCGACGAACTCGACCGCATCGCGGCCGGGCATTGCACCCTTCCGGACCGCGTGTACGGCGACGCCGACGCCGCGCGGTTCGCCGCCATGCCGGGCAGGCCGGGCGTGACGTACATCCGCGGCCTCCACGTGCCGGACCCGCAGCCCGAATGCCACGAGGTGCTCCGCTGTTTCCTCGGCCGCGCCGTCGACGCGCTCGCGGAGGGCCGCACCGCCGACGCCGCGCGATGGGCCGGCACGCTCGTCCACGCGCTGGAGGACTGGAGCTGCCCCGCCCACTCCGTGCCGGACGACAACATGTTCACCCGGTTCAAGCAGTTCATGCCGCCGCCGCCGGACTACCGCTTCGTCCCGCTCCACAGCCCCGTCGAGAAGGGATCGTTCGCCGTCGACATCCGCGGTCACGAGCCCCGCCTGCTCGGTCTCTCCGCCGATGAGGCCGCCTTCCACCTGCTCCACCGCGCGAATCTGGGCATCCTCGCCGCCCGCGCCCGGGTGATCCCGATTCTCGTCGCCCTGTACGCGCACGACACGAACGCCGTCATCGCCGCCCAGCGGCCGGCCGCGGAGACCGGCGCGCGCCTCGCCGCGGACGCGCTCCACACGATCGCGTGCCTCGCCACGAAACGGATCCCGCCGGGCGCGGAGGACGGATTCCGCACGGCCGACCTCGCGCCGCGAATCCCGCTGGAGTCCGTCGCGCTCGCGGTCCCGCAGGAGGCGTTCTTCAGCCGGCCCCACTGGGGCCACGCGACGCCGGGCGTCGCGCTGCAGGGCGGAACGAACGAGGTGCCGCTCGCGCTGCGGATCGACGACGGCGGCTCACCCGCCGTGCGCACGTTCGCAACGGGCATCGGCACGGGAACGAGGTGCTCGATGACCTTCCCCGTCCCGCCGGGCGTCTACCGGTCGTTCGAGGCGTGGGCGGGCCTGCACGCCACGCTCGGCACGAACGGAAGCGTCGTCTTCGAGGTCCTCGGCGACGGCCGCTCCCTCGCCCGCGTCGGCCCCGTGGCCGGCACGAACGCGGCGCGGCGCATCGCCGCGGAGATCGGCGGCGTGACGAACCTGCAGCTCGTCACGACGTCGGGCGGCGGGGATGGGTACGGAAACCACGCGGTCTGGGCGGACCCGCGGCTCGTGAAATGAACGGGGCGGCGGACTCAGCCGCCGTGGTTCGTCACGTCGAGCACCTGGCCGACCCCCTCGATGTGCTCGCGGATGAACGCCTCGATCCCGCGCTGCATCGTCATGCGCGCGCCGGGACATCCGCGGCATCCGCCCCCGAGTTCGAGGTGGACGTTCGTGCTCTCGACCTTCACGAGGTTCGCGAACCCGCCGTGCGAGTTCAACGCCGGGTTGATCTGCTCGTCGAGCAGCTTCTGGACGGCCTCGCTGATGCGCGCGTCGTCGGTCTTCACGGTCCCGGCGGTCGTCGGCGTGTCGCTCATGATTCGTTCCTTGGTGGCCGCACACTCTACGCGCCACCCCGCGCGCGCGCAAGCGGACCGGGACGCAGCCGCAGGAATCCCATCCGCGCGAGACCCGGAACGTGAAGCGTGGGACCCGGGCGCGGCCCCGCGCCCCCGGCTCAGGGCGCGACGGTCAGCTCTTCCTCGTCCTCCGCCGAGGACTCGCCGGCGGCGAGTTCCTTGTGGCGGAGGAGGCCGCCGATCACGTAGACGAGCACGCTGACGGCGGTCGTGAGGCAGAAGGCCTGCCGGGGCTGGCCGGTGACCAGCATCGCCGCGAACGTGACGGAGAGGGCGATCGTCAGCTGGCGCCGTGACGGCTTGAGGTACCGGACGTTCGACACCTGGAGCAGGAGGAACGCGAAGGCGAAGGCCCAGAAGAACACCGTCACGGCGCTCCGGTCGATCGCGAGGCCGGGGATGTCGAGGAGATCCTTCTCGACGATCAGCACGAAGATCCCGATCCAGGTCGCACTGACGGGGATCGGAAGGCCGCGGAAGAGGTGATGGTAGCGCTTCGAGGGCGCACTGCAGCCGCGACTGAACCGGATGACGCCGGAGAGGATGATCACCAGCGCGGCGACCTTGCCCCAGAGACCGTAGTCCTTCCACATCAACTGGTACGTCAGGGCCGCCGGGGCGACGCCGAAGCTGATGCAGTCGATGTAGGTGTCGAGCCGCTCCCCGAACTTCGTCTCCGCCCGCAATAGCCGGGCGAGCGTGCCGTCGAATCCGTCCAGGATCGCCGCCAGGATGATGAACTGCGCCGACAGGACGTACTCCTCCTCGAAGGCGAGCAGGATCGCGCTGGACCCGAGCATCAGCACGGTCAGCGTGAACATCGTTAGCGCTATGTGTCGCAACCTCATCCGGCATCCCGTGTTACAAGACGGGCCATCACGGTCTCCCCGGCACGGACCCTGTCCCCCTTCTTCACGACGATCTCCGCCGAGCCTTTCGGAAGGTAGACATCCAGCCGGGAGCCGAACTTCATCATGCCGATCCTGTCGCCCTTCTGCAACTCCTGATTCGGGGCGAGCCAATGGACGACGCGTCGCGCGACGGGGCCGACGATCTGCCGGGTGAGGCACCGGACGCGCCCGCCGTCGATCAGGATCGAGTTGTTCTCGTTCACGCGGGAGGCGCGGTTGTCGAAGGCGAAAAGAAAGCGGCCGGGCGTGTACTTGAGCGCCGTCACGCGGCCCGCGACCGGGGCGCGGTTGACGTGGACGTTGAACACGCTGAGGAAGACGCTGATCCGGACCGCGGGGCCGCCGATGAACTCGGGTTCGGGCTCCTCGGCGATCTCCATGACCACCCCGTCGGCCCCCGAAAGCACCGCGTCCGGATCGGAAGGCGGCTCCCGGTCCGGATCGCGGAAGAAGAAGAGCATGAACCCGCAGCCGACGGCCGCGGCGATGCCGAGCCCCCTGGCCGTCGCCGGCCATCCCGCCGCGTTCGCGCCAAGGGCCAGCAGCCCCAGGACCACCGGCAACCCGACGATGAACGGCCACCCATCCCTCGCCACATGCATCACGACCATTCCGCCCTTCCGTTGACGCGGCACAGGGTAGGCGCCGCCCGGCCGGTTTGTCGATGCCGCATTTCCACCCGCCGGGACCGGCCCGCTGCCCCGGATGCAGGGCCGACGCGTCTTCTTCCTGTCGGAATCGAGCCATCGGCATGGAAGCCCCAGGATTCCCTTCCATCGCCGGGAAAGAGGGATCCCAGCCGGACGATTCCCGGATCAAGGCGAAGGCGCTGCCGCACCCCCGCAACCGCACGGGCTCCAGCGTCCACGTGCGACTCCGCGCTCCGCCGGCCGGACGGCACCCCGACCTCGTGCGAGATGCGTCTGCCCTGCCCCGGGGAGCTGTTTCCTTTTCGCAACCCGCCTCGTAGTGCATAGTGAGGCTTGGGTTCCAACCGGGAGAGGATCGGATGAAGGCATGGATCGCGCTGGCAACCGCGTTCGTGGCGGCGGCAGGCTACGCCGCACCCCCGGCCGGACGTACGGCCGCCGGGAAGGAACTGGTCGACGACCCGGGCTTCGAGCACGGCAAGTTGGATGAGTTCTTCCTCATCGGCCCCGTCGATCATGCATCCACCGCCATCATCAAGGACGAACGCCTCGCCCACGGGGGACGGCGGGTGCTCCGGATCCAGAAGATCCCGGGGTTCAAGGACGGCAAGCACGGCGCCTTCCTCGGCAAGGACATCGGAAAGGAGGTCCGCCACGGCGACCGGATCGACCTCGCCGCATGGGTCCGGCTCGCCTCGAACCGGCGGTCGGTCGTCCTGGCCGGCCTGGTGGTCATCGACGCGAAGGACAAGCCGCTGCACGTCCAGGCGACAACCGTCGACAAGGCCGACGCGTGGACCGAAGTGAAGGTCACGACCGTCATCCCCGACAAGTCCATCGTGGGCGACTGGAAGGGCGTCTTCGCCTTCATCTCCGCCGACCCCGAGGGCGGCGCCGCGGGCGCGCAGGATTCGATGGCTCAACTGCTGGTGGACGACTTCCGGATCGTCAGGGCGAGGGGCAAGTAGCCGCCGTGACCGCGGCCCCCGACGCCTCCGCCGGCCCGGTCCGCCTGAGGATCGAGAAGCTGGTCTACGAAGGCCATGCCCTGGCGCGACCCGACGGGATGGTCTGCTTCGTCGACGGCGCGCTGCCGGGCGAAGTGGTCGAGGCGCGGATCACCCGGCGCGCCGCGCGCCACGCGTTCGCCGATCTGGTCCGCGTGGTCGAGCCTTCGCCGTCCCGCCGGGATCCTGCCTGCCCCGCGTTCGGCCGCTGCGGCGGCTGCCAGCTGCTGCACTGCGACTACGCAGCCCAGCTCGAGGCCAAGCGCGGATTCGTCGCCGAGGCGCTCCGGTTCCTGGGCGCGGAGGGGCCTGCCGTCGAGCCGGTGATCGCGTCGGAGGCGCAGGTCTTCTTCCGCAACAAGATGTCGTTCTCGATCGGGCTGCAGGACGGCACCCCGGTCTGCGGTCTGCACGAACGCGACCGGCACGATCGCCTGGTCGATGCCACGCCCTGCGTGCTGCAGTCCGAGGAGTCCCGCGAGAGCCTCCGCCGGCTGCAGGCCTTCCTCGCCTCGGGCCGGATCGAGCCCGGACGCTGGCCCCGCAGGATCGAGGTCCGCGAGGGACGGAGCACGGGCGACCGGATGATCCTGCTCGAGCGGGACGAGGGCGGGTTCCCGTTCGAGCCCTGGGCGGACCTCTTCGCCGGCCTCGCGACGACGGTGGTGGCCTCGGTTCCGCCGCGGGGCGCCCTGCGCGTGCTCGCGGGCCCCGGGATCCTGCGCGAGCGGCTGGGCGGGCTGTCGTTCGAAATCGGCCCGCGCGACTTCTTCCAGACCCATACGGCGCAGGCGGAACGTCTCTTCCGCCTGGTCGCCGGGCGGGTCGGTGCGCTCCGTCCCCGACGGGTGCTCGATCTCTACGCCGGAACCGGTGCGATCACGGCCTTTCTCGCGCAGGTCGCCGGCGAGGCGGTCGGGGTGGAGGCGCACGCCGCCTCGGTGGAGGCGGCGGCGCGGACCGCCCGTCTCAACGGTCTGGGAAACCTGCGGATGATCCGCGGCGACGCGGCCCGGGTCGCGCCGGGGCTCAAGGGCGGCTTCGAGGTCGTCGTGGTCGACCCGCCGCGGGCCGGCCTCGACGCGCCGGCGCGGACGGCGGTGCTGGAGAGCGGCGCGGGAACGGTGATCTACGTCTCCTGCAACCCCGCGACGCTCGCGCGCGACGTGCGGGAATTCGCGGCCGCCGGCCTGCGCCCGGCGTGGATCCAGCCCGTCGACATGTTCCCGCAGTCGTTCCACGTCGAGACCGTGGTCGAACTGCGTCGGTGAAGGCGGAGTCGCGGAGGCGGGCCGGCCACCGGCTATTTCCTCGTCGCCGGCTTCACCTTCGATGCGTCCTCGACGCGAAGGTTGAACCGGCGCGGACGCGCGGGGTCGGTCTTGAACTTGAGCGTCTCGGTCTTGTCCGTGCCCGGCATCTGGACGTAGCCCGGCAGCGGAGCCCACTTGGCCTCGCCCGTGGGCGTGTCGGTGTAGAGGATCGTGTAGACCGAGCCCTTCTCCGACTTCCAGCTCAACGTGACCTGGTCCTCGACGACACAGACGATGAGCGCTCGCTTCGAATCCGGGAGCCACGAGGGCTTCTTCGCGGCATCGGCCGCCGCGGCCGGGCGGGCCGCCCAGGCAGCCGAAACGATCACCACCGCGAGGATCCAGGGGCGCAGGCGGATCATCCGGCCGGCCTCACTTGATTCCGCGTTCGGCGGGGGCCCCCGGGGTGGCCGGCGCGGGCTGTTCCCACATGGCGTTCGGCGAGAACGCGGCGGCAGGCTCGACGGGGGCCGGAACCGCCGGAGCGGGCGGCGCGGCGACGGGCGCCGGCTCGGCGGGGGCGGCGGGGGCCGCCGGCGCGGGCGCCGTCCATTCGGCCGGCTTCCGGATCGGGGCGCCACCGCGGAGTTCGGGATGATCGCGGTAGTACCAGCTGTCCTGCCGGCGACCGCTGTTCGCATCCTTGATCTGCATGTTGTACCGGGAGGCGATCCACGACCACTCGCGCGAGTCGAACTTGTAGAGCTTGCCGGCGGCGTTGACGATGGAGGCGTTGTCCATGCCGGTCCAGTTCATCACGACCGGGGCGAGCTGCTGCGCGGCGTCGGCCAGCACGGGCGGCAGGTTGTCCGCGTCGCCGATGAGCACGATGCGCTTGGGCTTGATCTCGGCGAAGCTTCCGTCGCGCAGGCTGTCGAGCGCGATGCGGACCCACTCCTGACCGTTCCACGCGTGGAGAGCCGGGCGCTCGCTCGCCGCGCCGCCCTGGTACGAGACGAGGCCGGAGGGGCGGAGCTTCACGACGTCGAACATGACCTGGAGCACCGAGTAACGCGCCGGGACGACGAGAAGGTCCTGCGCCCGCGCCCTGAGCGGCGCCAGCCCGGCCAGCATCGACACACCAACGGCGACAAAGACTCTCGTATTCATGACTGCCCTACTCCTTACCCCGGCCACAACCCGGGCTCCCCATGCTACCCATGATTCCCGCGGACCACAAGCCCTCAGGCAACGTGCCGGACCGGTCAGCCCGCGCGCGCGCCCAGTTCGCGGTCCACCATGAAGATGCCGCGGGCGTCACCGCCGACCATCTTCAGCTTCGCAACGACCTCCGCCGCGGTGCTTTCCTCCTCGACCTGCTCGTTGACGAACCACTGGAGCATCCCCTGCGTCGCGTAGTCCTTCTCCTTCACCGCGAGGTCGACGAGGGCGTGAATCGAGGCCGTGATGAGCTGCTCGTGCGCCAGCGTTTCCTCGAAAACGCGGCGGGCGGAACCGAAGTCGGACGGCGGCGCGGCGATCGCGCCCAGCAGGACCTTCGCGCCCTGGTCCTCGAGGTACCCGTAGAGCTTCATCGCGTGCCCGCGCTCCTCGCCGGCCTGGACCCCCATCCACTTCGCGAACCCGCCCAGCCCCTCGGCCTTGCAGTACGCCGCCATCGCCAGGTAGAGGTAGGACGAGTAGAGCTCCTTGTTGATCTGGGCGTTCAGGGCTTCGGCCACCTTCTTGCTGATCATGACGTCGTTCCTTTCGAACCGCGGGTGAGCGCCTCGCGTTCTGCCCCACAGTAAACGACATCCGCCGGGCGATTTCAAGGCCGCCGCCCGCGCGGCCGCCGCCGTTGCGCCCCGCCGCCGCCGGTGGTACGGTGCGGCGCCATGTGCCTCGGCATACCCATGAAAATCGTGGCGGTCGATCCCGCCGGCACGGGGACGGTCGAACTCGACGGCGTCCGCCATGCCGTCGACCTCACGCTGATCGAGACGCCGAAATCCGGCGACCACGTCATCGTCCACGCCGGTTTCGCCATCGAGCGGCTCGATCCCGCCGAGGCCGACGCCCGCATCGAGCTGTTCCGGTCCCTTGCGGAGAGCCGGGAGAGGGACGGGGACGGGGGATGAAACCTGGGACCTGAAAGGGCGCCGCAACGGCCTCCGGGATCCCGGCCCGCATCCCGGAGCGAGGAACCTGCGAACCTCCGAACCTGTGAACCGGTGAACCTCCCGTGAAGTACGTCGACGCCTTCCGCGATCCCGCCGCCGCCCGGGCCCTGGCCGGCCGCATCCGCGAGGCGGCCGCGCCGCTGGCCGGCCGCTCGCGCCCCGTGCAGATCATGGAGGTCTGCGGAAGCCACACGATGGCGATCGGACGCTACGGCATCCGCGGCCTGCTGCCGCCCCACCTGCGCCTGATCAGCGGGCCGGGCTGCCCGGTCTGCGTGACGGACGCGGGCTACATCGACGCCGCGCTCGAACTGGCCTCGCGGGGCGTCGAGATCTGCACCTTCGGCGACCTGATCAACGTGCCCGGCTCGGACACGTCGCTCGCCGCCGCCCGCAGCCGCGGGGCCGCCGTGACCGTGTGCTACTCGCCGCTCGAGGCCGTCGAACGCGCCCGGCGCGACCCCGCGCGCGAGGTCGTCTTCCTCGCCGTCGGCTTCGAGACCACCGTCGCTCCGGTCGTCAGCCTCGTCGACCGCGCCGCCGCGGAGGGCCTCGGGAACCTGTCGCTGCTGACCGCCTTCAAGCTCGTCCCGCCCGCGCTCGAGGCCCTCGCCGCCGCGCCGGACCTGGCGATCGACGCCTTCCTCTGCCCGGCCCACGTCAGCGCCATCATCGGCGCCGACGCCTACCGCCCGTTCGCCGGACGCCACCGCCGCCCCTGCGTCGTCGCCGGCTTCGAACCGCTCGACATCCTCTACGGCATCGAGGGCATCCTGCGGCAGCTCGACGCCGGCGAGGCGCGCGTCGAGAACCAGTACAGCCGCGTCGTCACCGCCGCCGGCAACCGGCGCGCGCAGGCGCTGATCGAACGCCTGCTGCGGCCCGTCGACGCCATCTGGCGCGGCCTCGGACCCGTGCCCGCCAGCGGCCTCGGCCTGCGGCCCGAGTTCGCCGCGTACGATGCGGAGAACCGCCACGGACTGCGCGTCGGCCCCGGGCGCGATGCGCCGGGCTGCCGGTGCGGCGACGTGATCTCCGGCCGCCTCACCCCGCCCGAGTGCCCGCTGTTCGGCCGCCGCTGCACGCCCGCCTCGCCCGTCGGCCCCTGCATGGTCAGCTCGGAGGGAAGCTGCGCGGCATGGTACAAGTACGGACGGATCGCCACGGAGCGACCCTGATGACAACGCCCGACCGCATCCTCCTGGCCCACGGCGGCGGCGGCCGCCTCACCGCGGCGCTGATCGCGGACGAGATCGTCCCCCGCTTCGGCGCCGGCCCGCTCGCGTCGCTGCCCGACGCCGCGCGCCTTCCGGGTATGGCCGGCGGCCTCGTCTTCACGACCGACTCCTACGTCGTCCAGCCCGCGGTCTTCCCCGGCGGCGACATCGGCGCCCTCGCCGTCCACGGCACCGTCAACGACCTCGCCGTCAGCGGCGCCGAGCCGCGCTGGATCTCGCTGGCGATGATCCTCGAGGAAGGCCTCCCGCTCGCGACGCTGCGACGCGTGCTCGACTCGATCCGCGCCGCCGCGGACGCCTGCGGCGTCGCGGTGGCCACCGGCGACACGAAGGTCGTCCCGCACGGACAGTGCGACGGGCTGTACATCAACACCGCCGGCCTCGGCGAGCCGATCCCGGGCTACCGGCTCTCGGCCGACGCCATCCGCCCCGGCGACGCCGTCCTCGCCAGCGGCACGCTCGGCGACCACGGGATGGCCGTTCTCTGCGCCCGCGAACGCCTGCAGGTCGCGAGCGGACCGGTCAGCGACACCGGCACCATCCACCGCCTCGTCCGCGCCGCCACGCCGTGGGCCGCCTCCGTCCGCTTCATGCGCGACCCGACCCGCGGCGGCGCCGCGGCCGTCCTCAACGAGATCGCCGGCGGCCGCCCGTTCGGCATCGCGCTGCGCGAGGACGCCCTTCCCTTCGCCCCCGCCGCGCGCTCGGTCGCCGAGACGCTCGGCATCGACCTGCTGCACGTCCCCTCCGAGGGCCGCATGCTCGCCGTCGTCGCGCCGGACGCCGCGGACGCGATCCTGGCCGCGTGGCGCGCGCTGCCCGAGGGCGCCGGTTCGACGCGCATCGGCGCCGTGACGGCCGGGCCCGCGGGCGCCGTCGTGATGGAAACCCTCATCGGCGGCCGGCGCCTCGTCGACATGCCCCTCGGCGAACTGCTGCCGCGGATCTGCTGACCCGGGAGCCCCCATGAATTCGCGATTCCAGACCCACCTGCGCGGCATCCTCGACGGCATCGGGGCCGCCGGGCTTGCAAAGCGCGAACGGCCGCTCGGCACCCCGCAGGGCGCGGAGATCGCTCTGCCCGACGGGCGGCGGCTGCTCAACCTCTGCGCGAACAACTACCTCGGCCTCGCCGGCGACCCGGAGATCGCCGCCGCGGCGCACGCCGCCCTCGACCGCTGGGGCTACGGCATGGCCTCGGTGCGCTTCATCTGCGGCACGCAGTCCGTCCACCGCGAGCTCGAGGAGCGGATCGCCCGCTTCGTGGGCGCGGAGGACGCCATCCTCTACTCGTCGTGCTTCGACGCCAACGGCGGCCTCTTCGAGACGCTGCTCGGCGCCGAGGATGCCGTCCTCAGCGACGAACTCAACCACGCGAGCATCATCGACGGCATCCGCCTCTGCAAGGCCCGCCGCCTGCGCTACCGCAACGCCGACCCCGACGACCTCGCCGCCCGCCTCGACGAGGCCCGCGACGCCCGCTTCCGCATGGTCGCCACCGACGGCGTCTTCAGCATGGAGGGCTCCCTCGCGCCCCTCGACCGGATCTGCGACGTCGCCGAAGCGCACGACGCGCTCGTGATGGTCGACGACTCCCACGCCGTCGGCGTCACCGGCCCCACCGGCCGCGGCACGCCCGAGCGCTTCGGCTGCCGCGGGCGCGTCGACATCCTGACCGGGACGTTCGGCAAGGCCCTCGGCGGCGCCAGCGGAGGCTACACCGCCGGCCGCCGCGAGATCGTCGACCTCCTCCGCCAGCGCTCGCGGCCCTACCTCTTCTCCAACAGCCTCGCCCCCGCCATCGCCGCAACGACGCTCGCCGTCCTCGACCGGCTCGAGCGGTCGACCGACCTTCTCGACCGGCTCGCCGCCAACACGCGCCGGTACCGCGCCGCGCTGAAGGCCGCAGGATTCGCGATCCCGGAGGGCGACCACCCGATCGTGCCGATCCTGATCGGCGACGCCCGCAAGGCCCAGGCGATGGCCGCCCGGATGCTCGAGGAAGGCATCTACGTCGTCGCCTTCTCGTACCCCGTCGTGCCCGAGGGCAAGGCGCGGATCCGCACCCAGGTCTCGGCCGCGCATACGCCCGAACAGCTCGACCGCGCCGTCGCCGCCCTCGCCCGCGCCGCCGCCTGATCCCACGGTGTTCGTACCCATCGTTACGGCGGATCTGTGATGGCGCAGCGTGGAAACGGAACGGGCGCGACCCGGAGACCGGGGCGCGCCCGTTGCAGCCGGAGGGGCCGGCCTACTTCTTCTTCAACAGCCCGCGCTCGGCGGCGAGCTTCTGCAGCGCGCCCTTCGGGGCTTCGGCCGCCGGGACGATGCCGAACTTCACGAGGTAGTCGAGATCGCCCAGCACGCCGGTGATCTCGCCCTTGCGGGCCTCGGTCTTCGCCGCATCCAGCGCGCGGATCTCGTCGACGTAGGCGCCCGCCATCGACACGATCCTCGCCTGCACGGCCGCGTCGGCCTCGTAGGTCGCCGCCTCGAAGAGCTTCTGCATGCCGCCGAGCTTGTCACCCCCGGCCAGGATCTTCTCCGCCTCGCCGCGGACCTTCGCGGCGGTCGCCTTGCGCTGCGCCACGATCGCCGCGGGCTTGCGGTAGGCGCCGGTGGTGAAGTCGCCCTCGTAGTCCGGGATCTCGCGGATCCAGGCGTTGCGGAAACGCGTCGGATTGCCGTGATCCTGCAGCTTCAGCGGGAGCTTCGCCTCGTGCTTGCGCGGCAGCGTCCGCTTCCGGTGCGTCGAGGTGCCCTCGAAGAGCCAGTGGTCCTGCACCAGCACGCCGTTCTGGAAGACGGTGATCGAGCCGGGACGGACCATCGTGTCGCCCTCCCACCGCGGCTGGTGGAAGACGACGTCGTAGGCCTGCCACTCGCCGGGCTTGCGGCACACGTTGACCAGCGGAGGGTTCTCGGCATAGATCGAACCGGCCTGCCCGTCGGGATAGGTGTCGTTCTCGAAGCAGTCGAGAACCTGCAGCTCGTAGGTGCCCATCAGGAACACGCCGCTGTTGCCGCGGCCCTGGCTCGAGCCCTCGACCACGTCGGGCGTGCGCCACTCGATGTGGAGCTGGCAGTCGCCGAACGACTGCTTCGTGCGGATCTGGCCCTTGCCCTTGACGACCTCCATCGCGCCGTCGACGAGCTTCCACGCGCAGGGCGAGCCGTCCTTGTCGGACTCCCACGCGTCGAGGCTCTTGCCGTCGAGCAGGATCACCGCGTCCGACGGCGGCTGCCCCAGCGCGGCGCCGGGCGTCGCCACGGCGGGGCGCGGACGGTTCATGTCGTGCACCGCCCATGCATGACGCTCGTCGGGCGGATCCCCGTAGAGCGCGGCGCCGGCCGACAGCGCGGCGGCGGAACAGGCGGCGAGGGCGAGCGGGAAGCGGGCGGCGGTCTTCATGCGGTCTCTCCTTCTGGCGTTTCCTTCCACCATGACCCGCCGAGGATACCCGTCCGCCGCGCACGATCAAGCGCCGGTTGCACGGCCATCATGTCGATGTATTGTCTACCATGAAGCCGTCCGCCCCCGGGTCCGCTGCCGGCGAGTCGAGGGTCCGCCTCCTCATCGACGGCGACTGCCCGTTCTGCTCGGCCGAGGCCGGATGGCTGTCGCGTCGCGACCGGTGCGGACGACTCGCCCTGGTGGATATCCGGGCGGACGGATTCGACGCCGCCCGCCACGGCGCCGACCCCGCCGCCGTCCACGCCGGCCTGCATGCCGTGATGCCGGACGGCCGCATCGTGACCCGCATGGACGCGGTCCGAGCGGCCTACGAAGCGGTCGGCCTCGGCTGGCTCCTCGCGCCCACCCGCTGGCCCGGTCTGCGTTCGCTCTTCGACGCCGCCTACGACGTCTTCGCCCGGAACCGCCTTCGCTGGGGCGGCGCCTGGCTCCGATTCCGCCGCCCCCGGACCTGAAGCGGACCCGGCCCGGATTTCTCCATTGCGCGCCCCCCCGGACTTTGGGACTCTGCCCCCGGTTTCCAAGGATTGGAAGGGCCGGGAGGCCGGGCTTCCAAGGGTTGGAACGTGCTTTCGGGAGACCCATGACCAGTTACGTCCGGAGAGGCCGCGAGATCCTCGACATCGAGATCGCCGAACTGCAGCGCGTGCGCGACGACCTCGACGGCGGATTCACGCGGGCCGTTGAAACGATCCTGCCGCGCCTCGTCGCGGGCGGGAAGATCGTGCTCACGGGCGTCGGGAAGAACCTGCCCATCGCCCAGAAGATCGCGGCGACACTGAGCAGCACCGGCTCGCCGGCGGTCGTCCTGCATCCGTCCGACGCCATGCACGGCGACCTCGGCATCGTGCAGCCCGGCGACACCGTTCTCGCGCTGAGCTACAGCGGGGCGTCGGACGAACTCCTCGCGCTTATTCCCGCCGTCCGGCGGTTCGCCGTCCCCGTCATCGCGATGACCGGCGACCCGGAGGGCCCGCTGGCCCGCGTCAGCGACGTCGTCCTCGTCGTCCGCGTCTCGCGCGAGGCCTGCCCCTTCAACATGGCGCCGACCGCCAGCACGACCGCGACGCTGGCCGTCGGCGACGCGCTGGCGATGGTCCTCCTCGACGCGCGCGGGTTCCGGCGCGAGGACTACGCCAAGCTCCACCCCGGCGGCGCCATCGGCCGCGCCCTGCTGCTGCGCGTGCGCGACATCATGCGCACCGGGGACCGCGTCGCCCTCGTCCCGCGCGAGGCGCTCGTCCGCGACGCCGTCGTCGCGATGACCGGCGCGCGCGCCGGGTCGGTGGCCGTCGTCGACGCGGGCGGACGGCTCGCCGGGATCTTCACCGACGGCGACCTCCGCCGCCACATGACCGGCGAGGGCAACCTCGGCGCGCGGCCCGTCGCGGAGGTCATGACGGCCAACCCGATCCGCGTCCGCGACGACCAGCTCGCGGTCGACGTCCTCGCCACGTTCGAGAAGTACGCGATCGACGACCTGGTCGTCATCGACGCCACCGAACGCGTCGTCGGAATGATCGACCTGCAGGACCTTCCGCGGGTCAAGATCCTGTAGAAGGCCGACAGCGAATCCGAGGTGCCGGGTGTCAGACTTCGGGGGCCAGACAGGGGGTTCGGCAGGCATCCGCAACGTCGCGGACGGCGATGACGCACCTCTCCGCGGGTTCACAGGTTCGGAGGCTGGCAGGTTCCGCGCTCCGCGTTCCGCGTTGCGGGTTCCGAGTTCCGGACCGGCCCCGCACCGCACCCGCTCCCGTTTGGAATTTCAGGTTTTCCGTTTGGGGCTTGTTTCGTGCTTCGGGCTTTGGGCCTCGTGCTTCCCGGCCGCCGCGGCCGGGCGGACGGTCGACACCGGCTATCCCGGCGGGAACATCGTCCTCGAGGGCATCACGAACGGCGTCGCGGTCGTGCGGCCGGACCTGCGCGACACACAGAAGGGCGGCTGGTGGTTCTACTGGAACTTCCGCGTCCGCGGCGCCGCGGGCGAAACGGTCCGCATCCGCTTCCCCGAGCGCAATCCGATCGGAGCGCGTGGCCCCGCGGCGAGTCTCGACGGCGGGACCAACTGGGCGTGGCTTGGCGCCCAGGCTGTCACCCGGATCGCGGAGCCCAAGGCGTGGGAATTCGCCTTCGCCGTGCCGTCCAACGCGCCCGAGGTCCGCTTTTCCATGACGATCCCCTACCAGGAATCCGACCTGCGCCGGTTCCTGGAGCGGCACCGCGGCAACCCGGCGATCGTCCGCGAGGGGCTGTGCCGGACGACGAAGGGGCGCGAGGCGGAGATCCTGCGCGCCGGCTGCCTCGGCCGCGAGCCCGGAATCCGCGTGCTGCTGACCGCACGGCATCATGCGTGCGAGAGCCTCGCCAGCTTCGCGCTGGAGGGGATCCTGGAGTCCGTCCTGGCCGATGACGAGGCGGGACGCGCGTGGCGGGAGCGCGTCGAGGTGCTGGCAATCCCGTTCGTCGACAAGGACGGCGTCGAGGACGGCGATCAGGGCAAGAACCGCGCGCCGCGCGATCACAACCGCGATTACGACGGCACGCCCGTCCACGCGACCGTCGCCGCGATCCGCGACCTCGTCCCGCGATGGTCCGCCGGCCGGCTGCGATTCGCGCTCGACCTGCACTGCCCCTACCTCGCCGGCGGCGACTCGAACGAGCAGGTCTACTTCCCGGGGCCCGAGGATGCGATCGCCGCGGAGCGGCTGGCCGGCTTCGCGGCCCTCCTGGCGGAGGTCCGGCGGGGACCGATCCCCTACTCGCCGAAGTACAACGTGCCCTTCGGTACCTCGTGGAACACCGCCTCGAACTACTCGACCGGACGCAGCTTCGCACGATGGGCTCGCGACCTGCCCGGCGTGGAGTTCTCCAACACGATCGAGATCCCCTACGCGAACGCTGGCGGGGCGGAGGTCAACGCCGACAGCGCCCGCGCGTTCGGCCGCGACCTCGCCCGCGCCATTGCGATCCACCTGGGCCTTGTCCCGCGCCCCGCCCGCTGATCCCCGCGGCCGACGTTCGATGTTCGGCGTCGGATGTCCGGCGCTCGATGGTCACGGCAGGAGGCCGTCCATCGGCTCGCCGCGGCGCGGCTCGGCCATCCAGGCGGCGACGGCGTCGCGCCAGGCGGCATAGTGCGCGGTCGCCTTGTGCGCGGCGGCATCGGCCTTCGTCGCGTAGGCCTCGTAGAGGACGAACCGGGTCGGGTCGTCCGGCGCCTGCAGCACGTCGAACCGCCGGTTGCCCGGTTCGCGCACCGAGGCCTCGTGGTTGGCCCGCGTGGCGGCGATGAAGTCCGCCACGCGCTCCGCCTTCACCCGGACATGGACCAGCGTCACATGCATGGCCGCCCCTCCGCTCTCCGCTTCCGGCTCAGACGCCGAGCACGTCCCGCATCGAGTAGAGCCCCGGCGCGCGCCCCGCGACCCACTTCGCCGCCTGCAGCGCGCCGATGGCGAAGGTGTCGCGGCTCGTCGCGCGGTGGGAGAACTCGAGGCTCTCGCCGTCCGTCGCGAAGATGACCGTGTGGTCGCCGACGAAATCGCCGCCGCGCACGGCGTGGAAGCCGATCTGGCGGTCGGGGCGGATGTCCTTCGAGATGCCGTGACGGCCGTGGGCTGCGACCTCGTCGAGGTCCAGGCCCATCCCCTTCGCGACGGCGCGCCCGAGACCGAGCGCGGTGCCGCTGGGGGCGTCCTTCTTGAGCCGGTGGTGCCGCTCGACGATCTCGACATCGTAGCCGCGGTCCTTGAGCGTCCGGCCGACCTGCTCGAGCAGGGCGAAGAGCAGGTTGATGCCCAGGCTCATGTTCGGGGCCATGACGATCGGGACCGCCTTCGCGGCGTCGCGAACGGCGGCCTCCTGCTCCGCGTTCAGGCCGGTCGTGCCGACGACCAGCGCCTTCCCCCACTCCGCGCAGCGCGGCGCGTTGCCGGAGGTGCCGTGGTGCGAGCTGAAGTCGACGATCACGTCCGCGCCCGGCGCGACCGCGGCCAGGTCGCACGTCACCGGGACGCCCGCCTCGCCGACGCCCGCCATGACGCCGGCGTCCCGGTTGAGCTCCGGGCAGTCCCAGAGATCCACCGCCCCGGCCAGCTGCAGATCCGGCACCGTCCCGTTCCGGATGAACCGGACCAGCGCCCGCCCCATGCGCCCCGCGGCGCCCACCACGACAACCTTCGTCATATCGGCTCCCATCGTTTCCCGCGGATGATGGCCGCGCGCGCCCTCCCGCGCAAGCCGCCCGCCGCGCACGCCCCGCCGGGCTTGAAGTGTAACATTATCGGATGCGGTCGCACTCGATAATGTTACACCCCGGCGCGGCGGTCCTGCGTCGTGCGCACGCGCCGGAGGCGGGATCCTCCCGCCCGGTGAGACATCAGCGGACGGCGCTCCAGACCTCTTCGACGAGGCGGCGGTGGGCGGCGACGACGGCGGGGCCGCGGTAGCCGTCGGGCCAGAGCGCCCGCGGCAGCAGGGGGTCGTCCGCCATGACCGCGCGGTACGCGTTGAGATCCTCGCGGACGATCGTCCACGCCTGCTGGCGGGTCGGGGGCGTCGCGGCGACCCGGTCCAACGCGGCATCGACGGCCTGGAGATACCATGCGTGCCCGGCATCGATGCGGTCGAGATTCCACGCGATGCGCGCCACCCGGCTGCCGCGGTTTCCCAGCACGGTCCGCGCCTCGACCAGCATCGCGTAGTCCTCGACGGCCGCCGCCTCCATGAGGTCGGCGTACTCGGCGCGGATGTCGTCCGGCGTGATCCAGACGCTGTTCTGAAGCCTTCCCATGCGCATGCGCCGGAGGAAGGCGCGGAGGTGGTTCCGGTAGGCGCGCTCGGTTTCCGGCACGTCGTACACCAGCATCTGCCACCGGCCGCTCCACGCGCGGTTCCAGCGGCGCTCCGGACGCAGGAGATCGGGCACCTTCCGTTCCCCCTCCGGCGTCAGCCGGAACACGGGCGGCTGTCCCCGCGCCCTGCGAACCGCAAGGAACCCCGCCTTGCGCAGCCGGTGCTGCGCCATGCGGTAGCGGACCTCGCCCGGACGAAGCAGGTGCGGCGCGACCATGCCGGCCCTTCCCCTGGAGAGAACCAGTTCGATCATCCCCACGGACAGGTCGAGCAGTTCCTCCGCCGCCCGCCGCACCACCAGCCTGGGACAGAAATCCGGATGATGAAACCACTCCATGGCCGCCTCCTTCACGTCCCGAAGTGTAACATTAATGGATGCGGTCGCATCCGATAATGTTACACCTTCCGGCATCCCCGCGGGCGCGATCCGCGGATCGAGGACCGGAGGATTTGAGCGGCGGGGGCGGACGCGGTAGTCTCGCGGGCTTCACGGGGAGACGACGATGCGCCGAACGAGGTTCGCGTGGGTGCCGGTCGCGGCGGGGCTGCTGGCGGCGGGGTGGTCGGGCTACGACGAGACGGTGGACGGGCTGCGGCTGGCGGTCGGCGAGATCGCTCCGGTCGCGGATCCCGCGGCGCCGACCCCGGTGTCGGTGACGGTCAGCAACGGCACCGCGACACCGTTCCGCGGCTCGGTCGCGCTGCGCGATTTCGTCGACGACTGGAAGGCGGTCGGACCGGACACGGCCGCCGTCGCGCTCGCGCCGGCCACGGCCACGAACCTCTCGTTCCGGATCGCCAGCGGACCGTTCGTCTTCGACGCGCTCTACCCGGTCCACGCCCATCTCTCCCGCGACGGCGCGCCCGGGGCCGCCGTCCATGCCGTCCGCATCTTCGAGGTGAAGCGTCCCGCCGCGCCGCGCACCGCGGTCGCCGCCGCACCGGAGGCGCTCCGGCCCGAGGCGGATGCCTCGTTACCGCTGTGGCTCTCCCGCACGCACCGGTTCGGCTGGGCACTGGACGGGGGCGCGACCGGCGGGCAGCCGTCGGGATGGACCGGCAGCGACCCGGACACGAGCTCCGGGCTCTCGATCGATGCCGTGAACGTCGGCGGCTCGCGCGAGGCGATGGGCATGCACGTGCCCTACCGCAACGGCACCGGTCGCTGCTGGGTCGAGTGGACCGTCGACCTCCCGCCCGCATCCCCGGCGGTCCTGACCTTCGCGACCGCCCTGCACCACTCCGGCGAGACGGAGAAGCAGCGCAGCGACGGCATCCGCTACCGCGTGCTGGTCGCCGACACCGCCGCGTCGAACGACTGGAAGACGCTCCACGAGGACTTCACCGACACACGCACGTGGAAGGACGGCCGCGCCGACCTCGCCGCGTTTGCCGGCCGCCGGATCCTGATCCGCCTCGAGAGCGATCCGGGGCCGAAGCGCAACACCGCCTTCGACCATTCGTGGTGGGCCGAACCGACGCTCGTCACCGGTCGCGGCGGCCCGACCTCCCGGAAGGCCGGCGCGCCGACGCCGGAGAGCACGCAGGCCGCCGTCGCCCGGGCGCGCTCGCTTCTCGGCGGCACGGCGAAGCCGGACGGCCGCACCGCGTTCCTCCTCGAAGCCTCCGCCGCGTCGAAGAAGGCGGCGGTCGTCGTCGAACCGGGGCCGCAGGGCCTGCTCGACGGCCTCGTCGCGTTTGCGGTCGAGGGCGGCGGGGCGGCGGCGTTCCGCGGCTTCGAGATCGACGTCGACGACGCGCCCGTCGGCCGCTTCCCCTCCCCCTTCGCGTTCCGCGGGGTGGAGACCTCCGCCCGGTTCGGCCGCGTGCGGACGGTCCTCTCCTACGCGCGCGGCGGCGAGGCGTTCGACGTGACGCTGACGGTGCGCGCCGAGGGCCCGGCGCTGCGCGTCTCCGCCTCCTGCCCGCGCATGATCACGCGGTTCCGGGTCGGGCCGTGGGACCGCACCGCGCCGCGCATCTACTGGGGCCACGGCTTCTGCGTCAGCGACCCGAAGCCCTTCCAGCAGGGCTTCGGCGGACACAACCTCGCCTCGAGCCACATCGCCGCCGAGTTCGACGGCCTCGCCGTGCTGCAGGCGTTCGACAATCCGCCCGACCATCTGCGCGTCGATCCGCCCGCGCGGGTCTACGCGCTGCAGTCGCACCACGACGCGACGCTGACGCTGCTGCCCGGCCGCGCCGCGATGGACTGCGCGATCGCCTACCGCCCGCTCGACCCGCGCAAGCCCGCCGCAGGCCATGCCGACCTCGCCGGCCGCATGTGCTTCGACATCTGGGGCGGCCGCTACGCCGACATCGCGACGAACATGACCCGCATGCTCCGGTACGGGCTCTCCGACTCGTTCCTGACCCTGCACGTCTGGCAGCGCTGGGGCTACGACTACCGCCTGCCCGACATCTGGCCGCCGAACCCGCAGTACGGGACGCTGGACGACCTGCGGCAGGTCGGGGCGGTCTGCCGCGCCGCCGGCGTGCCGTGGGGGCTCCACGACAACTACATCGACTTCTACCCCGACGCCGCGGAGTACTCCTACCGGAGCATCTACTTCACGCCCGACGGCCGTCCGAACCGCGCGTGGTACAACGAGGGACGCGACGCGCTCTCCTACAAGTGGCGGCCGGACGCGATCCTGCCGTTCGTGAAGCGGAACACGAAGCTGATCCGCGACGGCGTCGGCGCCACGCACAGCTTCGTCGACGTCTTCACCTCGCAGGGCTGCGTCGACACCTGGGACCACGACGGCCGCCGCCATCCCTCCACCGGGACCCGCCGCCACTGGGGCGAGGCCTTCGCGACGATCCGCGACATCCTCGGCGGCAACGCGCCGACAACCTCCGAGGCCGGTCACGACCAGCTGATCGGCTGGCTCGACGGCGCCGACTGCCAGTGGCTGCGGCTGACGTCCGAGCGGCCCGCGCTTCATTCGATCTTCCTGGAGTGCGGCTCGTGGACGCGCGTGCCGTGGATGGACGCGGTCCACCACCACCGCTTCAACCTTCACGGCGCGGGCTACTCGGTCCGCTTCGAGGGCGGCCTCGGCCGCGCCGCGCACGGCATCCACAGCGACGAATACCTCGCCTGCGAGATGCTCGCCGGCCACTCCCTGATGGTCGACGCCGGATCGTGGGGCGCGCCGGCCGTGCGCAAGTACTGGCTCCTGCAGGACATCATCCGCTCGCTGGCGCGGCGCGATCTCGTCTCCCACGCCTTCGACGGCGCGCGGCGCGACCGCCAGCGGGTCGAGTGGGACAACGGCGCGGTGGTGCACGTGAACCAGGGCGCGGACGACTGGGCGGTCGCCGGGGCGGTCCTTCCGCCGAACGGCTGGCGCGCGGTGTCGGGCACGGTGACGGCGTCGGTCGAACGGATCGCGGGGCGCGTCGTCGAGCGCGCCTCGGCCCCCGGCGCCGGATACTGCAACGCGCGCACGGCGCCGCTCGAGGGCGAGCGGCGGCGCATGAGCATCCGGCCGCGCCTCGAGGCGGCCTCGGCGGCCGGCGGGAAGCTGGCCTACACGATGGTCTGGGACTGCAAGTCGAGGCCGGGGAAAAACAACGCGGTCTTCGTGCACTTCGCGAAAGAGGAAGGCCCCTCCGGCTTCGGCGAGACCGTGTGGCAGGACGACTTCAAGCCCGTGCCGCCCGCGGAGGAGTGGAAGGGCGAGGTGCGGTTCGACCGGACGGTGCCCATCCCGGCGGGCCTGGCCGGACGCTTCCGCGTGATGGTCGGCCTCTACGACAAGCACAGCCGCAAGCCGCTGCTCGGCGAGGACGACGGCGAGGGCCGCATCTGGATCGGAACGCTCCTCGTCGGCCGCGGTGCGGACGGCGCGCTGGCGTCGGTCTCGCCCGAGCCGCCCAAGGGCGCCGGCGGGCTGCCGCCGTGGATGAATCCCGAGGGAACGAAGACGGACTTCGCGTGGACCGTGACCGACGGCGCGTTCCGGATCGAACGGGCGAAGGACGGCCTGCGGCTGATCCCGCTGCCGGGGTGCGAGCCGTTCGACATCGTGCTGCGGCTCGCGCACCTGCCCGGGGCGCCGGGCGCGGTGAGCGCGGTGCTGGCCGAACCGGCCGATCCGGCCGCGAAGGCGAAGCCGGCGGAGTTCAAGACCGCCAACGGGATGCTCGCGCTGCGGCACGACGGAGAGTCGTTCGGCTACCGGATCGTCACCGGCGGCGCGAAGTAGGCTCGGGTCGCGCGGACGCGGCCCGCGCCGCGTGACGCCCGCGCAGAAGGCCGAGGCAGGTTTCGACCAGCGCGGTGTCGATGGCGCCGACCTCGCGGCGCGAGCCGATGCCGTCGGGGAAGGCGACGCACAACTCGCCGCCGAGGTGTTCGCGGAACTTGCGAAGGCCGTCGAGGAGGACGAGCGAGCCGTCGCCGCCCCGAAGGTCGAACTCCGGGTACCAGAGCGGGAGGCCGGCGGATTCCAGCGCGGCGAGGATCGACTCCAGTTCCGCCGCGTCGAGCCAGCCCAACGCCCGGGCGTAGCACGAATCAAGCGCGATGCCGGCGGCGACGGCCTGTCCGTGGCGGACGCGGTATCCCGTCATGACTTCGAGTTGGTGCGCGGCCCAGTGGCCGAAGTCGAGGGGACGCGCCGCACCGCTTTCGAACGGGTCGCCGCCGGTGCGGATGTGGTCGAGGTGGAGCCGGGCGCACTCGACGACGAGCCGCTCCATGACGCCCGGATCCCGCGCGGGGATGGCGGCGGCGTTCGCGCGAAGCCAGTGGAAGAAGGCCCGGTCCTTGAGGATCGCGACCTTGAAGGCCTCGGCGGCGCCGCCGATCCAGTCGAGATCGGAGAGCGTGGCGAGGAAGTCGAGATCGTTGAGCACGGCGAAGGGCGGCGCGAAGGTGCCCGCGGTGTTCTTGCCACCGTCGGTGTCGATCCCGGTCTTCACGCCGACGCCGGCATCGTTCTGGGCGAGAACGGTGGTGGGCACGCGGATCATGCGGAGCCCGCGGTGGACGAGGGAGGCGCAGAAACCGACGGCGTCGAGCACCGCGCCGCCGCCGACGGCGACGACGTAGGAATGGCGACAGAGGCCCCACCGGGCGATCTCGTGCATCACGTCGCGGATGCCGCCGAGGTCGGCCTTGATCGCCTCGCCGCCGGGAACGACCCTGGGCGGATGCACGAGGGCGACGCTGCCGGCGTGCGCCGCGGCGTAGGCCTCGATCCTCGCGGCCAGGCCGGGCCAGGCCTCCGCCACGCCGGAGTCGAGGAAGACCGCGACGCGGTGCCGGCGCGCGGGCTCGGGGCGGGCGATCTCGTCGCGCAGGACGACGTTCGCGGCGTCGAAGACGCCGCGCGTGAAGACCACCGGGTACGCGAACGGCACCGTGAACTGCTGCCGGAACTCCTGGATCCTGGAACTCACATGGCCTCGGTGGTTACGGCCCCCGCGCCCGGCGCGGGGGGACTCCCCGTCTTCCGCCGGGGCGGCCGGATTGGACGCGCCATCCGGGGCGTCCCGGATTTGGTCATGCCCGCCGGCCGTCGAGGTGGTCCTCCACGGCCTTCGCGAGGTGGAGAAGATCCTCCGGCTCGCGCCGCAAATCAAGGGTGGAGGCCCAGGCGACGGCCCGGGAGG
>Ga0194127_10000269_pt1 | contig 85151 bp, 70 predicted proteins | sample TA2KigC100mmetaG_FD_148624 | JGI IMG/M metagenome (GOLD analysis project Ga0194127, IMG submission 148624) | Freshwater microbial communities from Lake Tanganyika, Tanzania - TA2015036 Kigoma Deep Cast 100m | ecosystem: Environmental > Aquatic > Freshwater > Lake | place: Tanzania: Lake... | reverse complement strand
CGATGGTGATCGCGGCGGCGATGGCGAAACTCGTGTCCACCAGAACCGGCGTCACGCCGTTGGGGAGCATGTGCCGCATGAGAACCGAGCGCACCGGCAATCCCGTCGCCTGCGCAGCCTGCACGAAGTCCATCTGACGGATGCGCAGGAACTCGGCGCGTGTGAAACGCGCCGCACCCGTCCACGAAAAGATGCCGATGATCGCCATCATGACATAGGTATTCCGAGGCAGCACACCTGCGGCCACGATCAGAACGAACAGCGTCGGTACCGCCATGAAGATCTCGACGATTCGGTACAGCAGTAGATCGACCCAACCGCCAAAGTAGCCCATCAGCGCCCCAATGGTCACGCCGATCAGGACACTGATTCCAGTGGAGACCAGACCGATCGAGATCGACAATCGGCACGCCCAGAGCAGTTGTGCGAGTACATCGCCGCCGAGCGCGTCGGTGCCAAGCCATGTGCGCCGTGCACCGAAGGGCGTTCCACGGAAGTCGCCGAGATGGAGAACATCCGCAACCTGCGTGCCGGGTGCCTGTGCGACCATATCGCTTCGCGTGTATTCGGGCGACCAGGGAATGAGCGTCCAGACTGCACGAGCGCGCCCCGCGGACTCCTCGAGCACAAGCTGCTCATGATTCACGATCGCTGGCGCGCCCGCCGCCCACACCAGCGCACCCGAGACAACGGCGACCACGCCCACCGCCAGGATGCGGCGCACGGGCGAAAGGATGATGGGGACGGCAAAGGCCACGAGCGCGGAGAGCAGTGCGGCAGAAACGATCAGCGGCCACGGTCCCGCCTCCAACCGCGCCCAAGCGCGCAGCCAGGGAACCGACGAGTTTTCAGATGCCCACACGAAGACCTGCGACAGAACGATCGTCGCGCCGCCTTGGGCGAGCAGTGCAGCGAGCACGGTGATGCGAACGCTGCGACCGAGCGATGCCGTCCCGAAGAAGACCCAAGGCAGCCCCAGCGATGCCCCCACCATCAGCAGCCAATCGGTCGGCGTGAGATGACTGATCAGCGGAAAGGTGCGCGACTCCACGCTGCCATCGGCGGCGAGCCGATCGAGCATGATCGGGTGTGCGTTCGCAATCAGCGGCGCGAAGACCGCGAAGAAACCCATGATGCTGATCCACACGATGCCAAAGACCGCACCCGGTCGCGCACGCACGCGGTCCCACGCATCCGCCCAGAAGCTCTTCGCTTCTCGCGCGCCGATACCGCGCATGACCTCAACGCCGGAGACCGACTGCGGCATGTCCGCGAGGGCTTCACTCATACGCCACCCGCGGATCGCACAGCGCGTAGAGGATGTCCGCCAGCAACAGCGCAAGCAGGCTGACGGAGGAGATCATGAATGTGTTGGCAAGGATCAGTTCACGGTCACGGAGGTTGATCGCCTCGATCACGAGGCTGCCCATCCCTGGAATGGTGAAGATGCGCTCCACGACCACGCTGCCACCGAGCATCGCAGGAAAGATTCCCACGAACATGGTGATCAGAGGCAGCAGGCTGTTGCGCAGCACATGACTGATCACGATGTCCTTTCGCGGAACGCCCTTGGCGCGTGCCGTGCGCACATAGTCCGCATTGAAGTTGTCGAGCATGCTTGCGCGCGTCTGCTTGCTCAACACGGCAAAGCCGCCGTACACCAGACACAGCACCGGAAGCGCAAGATGCCAGACCGTGTCGAGCAGCCAGCCGCGGTGCCAAACGCTCGATGGGTCCGTGTACGGCAAGAAGGTCATCGTCGCCTGCGCACTGTCGTGCAAGCCGCTCACTGGGAACCAGCCGAGATACTGGTTGTTGGCAAGGAAGCCGATGGCGAACACGCCCGCGAGCACGACAGGCACCGAATAGAGAAGCAGGAAGAGGAATCCGCTCGCAATGTCCGCCACGCCACCACGACGGATGCTCGCGAGCACACCCGTTGGCACCGCCACGAGATAGATGATCGGGAACGCGATCAGGTTGATCAGCATCGTGACAGGAAGCGCAGTCTTGATGAGATCCCACACGGGGCGATTGCGGGAGAATGCCACGCCGAAATCCGGCGAATCGATCGACACCACGTCTCGGATCACCTCGACCCCCGCGGGTGGGAAGGGACGTGCAGCAAACGCAATCGTCGCACGCTGCCGCGCTTCTTCAGCGAGCGACCATGCCTGATGCATCTGCGCGGCGGCTGCGTTCACCTTTGCCCAGGTCGCCGCTGCATCGGCTGGCACAGGCGTGGGCTGTCCGCCACCGAGCGGCAGATCACGGAAGTTGGTTGGATCGGCACCACCTTTGGGATCAAGCCGCGCAGTCCATGGATCACCGAGGACGCGCACATGATCGGCAAGGGCATCCTTGAACGCCCGCACCGATCCCACATACGTCCGGCGCCGCCCCTCCGCATCGCGCTGCAGCGTGCGGAACTCCTCGATGAGCGCATCCCCCGACTGCGGCGTGAAAGTCACCTCGAACGTCGCGGGGGCTGGGAACGCCCACTGCATCGGCGGCTCAGGCAGTTCGCGCGGTACGGCGATGCGGTCACCCGACGGTGACTCCAGCGATGTGGTTCCAAAGCGCACTGGGCAAACGCGGGCAATCCAGCGCCCATACTGGACCACCACGGGATCATTTAGCCCGTAGCGATCCTCCATGTACGCCTGCATCTGCGCCACCTTGCTCGTGTCGCTCACCTGCCCACCCTGCACGGCGAGTCCAGCACCGATACCACCAGGCGCGAGTGCCACAATCAAAAAAACCATCAACGTGATCCCAAGCACTGTGGGAATCATCAGCAACAGGCGTCGGATCAGATAAGTGGCCATCGGACAGACTCGTGCTCAAACGGTCCGGTCAGTAGGCGGGCGCTGGCACGGATGTGCGGAAGAACTCCTCGGGCTGCAGACCACTGCGGTACATATTCACATTGCCAAAACGCCGATCGACGAATCGAAGCCAGGGTGCCACACGCACGAAGGTGTAGGGCTGCTCCTCCGCGATCACCGCTTCCAGTTGGCGCCAGACAAGCATGCGGTCGGACTCCACCATGCTGCGCCGCCCCTGCTCGATCAGCGCATCGGCATCGGCGTTCCGCCACTGGATGAAGTTGTCGCCGCCCTCGCGTGTGCTCTCGGAATGCCAAATCTGCCGCGGGTCGCTCTCGGGCGCGTTGTTTCCCCAGCCCATCGTGATCGCGTCGAAATCACGCAGTTTCAGCAGATCCTGATAGCGGCTCCAGTCCACTGGACGCGTGGTCACCAGAATGCCCGCATTGGTGAAACTGTCCTTCACGAAACGTGCGAGCCGCTCGGAAATCTCGCCGCCCGTGGCATAGGTGTACTCAAAGGTGAACTTGTCGCCCGCCTCGTTCTCCAGGATGCCATCGCCGTTGCGGTCCTTCCATCCTGCCTCGGCGAGCAGCGCCTTCGCCCGATCCGGGTTGAAAGTCAGTGGTTTGAGCGCAGGATCGCTCGCAGGGCTTTCGGGATTCATCGGCCCCTTCGAAACGATCCCGATGCCATCCCAAATGTCGCGGATCATGCGCTCGCGGTCGAGCAGCATGGTCATCGCACGGCGCACGCGCGCGTCATGGAACGGCGTCAGTCCCTTGCCGGCTCGAGGTCCGCACTGCCACGCGATGAACGAGTAACCGCAGCGCATGTTCACCCACTTGAGCGCATAGAACGCCTTCTCGAAGTCAGCATCCTCTCGCAGCACCTTGTTGAACTGCGGCGAAGATGGCAAGATCATCGATCCCTCGCCGTTGCGCAGCGAGACCAGCCGCCCAAGTTCATCCGAGACCACCTTGAAACGCAGACGCTCGAGTGGCGGCTTCTCCGCCCAGTATTGTTCGTTGCGCACAAGCACCACGTCGGTGCCAGGAGTCCACTGCACATCGATGTTGTCTGGGCCCGACGGCAGTTGCTGGAGTTTGAACTGCCCAGAACCCATCATGAGCCCGGTCCCCTGATTGATCTGGGACGGCTCGAACTTGCTGTACCAGTGCTTCGGCAACACGGGGTTCCCGAATGCGATGAGGGTGTTCGTGAAGAACGGCTCCTTGAACTCAAACTCCACAGTTTGCTCATCGATCACCTTCACGGTCTTGAGGTTGTCCTGCGTGCTGCGCGACCGCTCCGCTTCGATGAGCGGGTTGCCGATGAAGTCGAGGTACGTCCAGCGCACATCCTCCGCCGTCACCCGCGCGCCATCGCTGAAGCGGGCGCGCGGATTGATGTGAGCTCGGATCCAAAGTCCATCTGGATCGATCTGCCACGCATCTGCCAGCGCACCCTCCATCTTCAGCGTCTTTGGATTGAACGACCCAAGACTCTCGCAGACGCGGTCGAGCACGCGCGTTCCATAGACATCCGACTGGATGTAGGGGACGAGCTTCGCGGGCTGAGCTTCGAAGATTTCGGTGAACTCGCCACCGATGGCAAAGCCAGGAACACCGGTGGGATCGGTCGCGGGTGCAGGGGTCGCCCATCGCGTAACGGCAACGCCTGGTCGTGCCCACGCATCATCGGTCTGCGCCGCAGCGGCGGCCGGCGCAGCACCTGCGGCGACGGGCACTCCACTGGCGAACCCCTTTTCAATCTGCCGCTGCAGCAGCGCGTCCTGCCGTTCCATTTCGCCGAGCTTCACGCGGATCGACTCGATGGCAAGCTCCATGCGCGTGCGCTGCGTCATCGAAAGCCAGACCGAAATCAGCACGGCCAACAGCAGCAGAATGGTAAAGAAATCCTTGACGCCAAATCGACTTTGCATAGGACCTGAAAGGCTATCAGGAGCCGCGCCGCCGCCCCGCAGCAGCGGGGTCGACCGCCTGACGCAGCGCATCACCAAGAAAATTGAGCGCAAGCAGCGTGGCGGCGATACTCAGACAGGGCCAGAGAAGCAGCCACCAGCGACTCTGCACCGTGTTCACCTCAGAGAGACCTTCGGAGGCAAGATTCCCCCACGAGGGCATGGGATCGCGCACGCCGATGCCGAGGAAGCTCAGGAAGCTCTCGGCAAGAATCGCTGCGGGCACGGCGAGTGCCGCGTACACAGCCACTGTTCCCGCAACGTTCGGCAGTGCGTGTCGAAAAAACTGCCGCGCTGACCCAATGCCAAGTGCGCGACACGCTTCCATGAAGGGCTGCGCGCGCAGGCTCAAGACCTGACCGCGGATCACGCGCGCGATCGTCAACCAGCTTGTGGCACCGATCGCCACGAGCAGGACAACGAGATCGATCCCCTGCCCGAGTCCACCCGCACGGCGGATGCCTATGCGCTCGATGATCCCGTCCACGGCAACTGCCAGCAGCACCACGAGCAGCATCGATGGGAGTCCGTAGAGCACATCCACGGTTCGCATGAGCGCGTCATCCACCCGACCTCCGCGCGCACCACTGAGCGCCCCATACAGCGTGCCGACCGTCACGGCGATGAGCGCGGCGCTTGCTCCAACAAGCAGACTGACCGCACCACCAAGAAGGCAGCGCGCAAAAAGATCTCGCCCGAGCCTGTCCGTACCGAGTACTCGCGAGGGGATGTAGTTGCCCGCAGCGCGCTCCTGTTCGATGACCTCCGCGGCAGCGGCGGGCGTGGCCCACCAAGACGGCGGCAGGAGCGCCATCTGCAGGTTTCCAGCTTCGTAGCGGCGAACGGGCGCGCCGCCCTCCCGCTCCACGCGAGCAAGCGTCCACGGCAGGCTCACGATGCAGAGCCCAACGATGCATGTCAAGATCGCAGCACCCACGCGTGCAGACGACGGCCACGCCGCCCAACCTCGTGGTTGGCGAGCCGCAGCGACCGTTTCGTTCAATCGAGCGCTCGTCACGGTGCTGGGGTGTTTGGAGCGCGATCTGCGTCCGGCACCACTGCAGGCGATACGGCACTCCGGCCGCCGAGCAGCGCTTCCTGCTTTCCCTCTCGAACATCAGCAACGACCCGATCGACAGTCGCATCGCGCTGACGAGCATCCCGCTCGAGATCGGTGCGCATGGCACGAACCACCGCGTCAATCTCTGCCAGTTCCATCCCGCGCGAGCGCAAGTTCAGATCCACGAGCCTGCCCGCGAGCTCCCGTACGCGCCCCTCCGACTGCAGCGCCGCTGCTTCACCGCCCGCGCCGCGCTGCGCCAACCATGCGCTACCCGCCTCCTCGAGTTCACCCTGCACGCGAATCTCCTCGATACGAAGCGCATAGAGCGCTGGCTTGCGAACGCGCAAGACTGCGAGCGCCGTGAGCCGCTTCCCAGCACGCGCGACCGCCTCTTGAAACGCAGCAGGATCACTTGCGCGCGCCTGCTCCAGCATCGTCAGCAGTTCTGGGGAGACATCGCGCGCGACCTCGATGATCGTTTGAGGATCAGGCTGCGCTGCGGCCCCTTGCGAAGACTGTTCGAGCAGCGCAGGCAGCGGCAGAACGCGGTGCACAAGCCGTTCTGATCCGATGGCGAGCGAGCCCCATGCTGCAGTACACGCGACCGCCGCCGCGACAAGGACAGGATGCACGCGCACGGAAGGTCCGCCGCACGCTCCGTCGTTTGCAGAGTGATTTTTCATCGCACCCCCTGCGCTGCGAGCGCGATCAGTTGCACTTCGCTCACAAGCTTGCGATAGGACGCATCCCGCGCCCGGAGCAGATCGATCGGATCATCAACGCTTTCGAGTGCACTGGATCGCACCTCCACGACATCACTATCCAAAAGCAGCGAGACAAGCACTGGCTCGGACGGCGTTTCAACAAGAACGCCTGCGCCGACATCAACCGCTTGCGCCAAAGCTGGTGGTGCGCCATCGATGGGTGGCTGCTGCTGCGACTGGGGCCACAGGAACAGGGCGACTCCGATTGCAGCGGCAACCAGTGCGGCCGCCACACGTCCCCAAGACCGGGTCCGCTGGGAGGGGAACCTCAGATTGCCCGGTGACAGCGACCCACGCGAAGCTGCCTCGAGGCGATCCACCAATCCCGCACGGTCCGCGAGGAGCTGGGTGCGCCGACGAAGGATGTCGCGGAGTTCCGGGCCCTCCGCCAAATCCGCGAGCTGCACGGCATGCCGCTCAGCATCTCCATTCGGCCCCTCCACGGGACCACCACCCTCACTGTGCTGTGGGTTCATCTGCATGTTGGAACGCTCCTGTTTCTACGGGATTGCATCGGAAGAAGCTCCTTTTTGCGTGCGCTCTATGGACGCACGAAGTCTGGCAACTGCCCTATGGTGGCGGGAAAGCAGGGTCCCGATCGGTTCCCCGAGTAAATCCGCCATCTGCTGGAAGCTCAAACCGCCAATATGGCGAAGATCAATGATTTCGCGGTCGGAAGGCGACAACTCTTGCATCGCCCGTTCCAGGTCGCGGATCCGAGGGTCGGGCTCCACAGGCGGCACGGGATCCGCCGCGAAGGCAGGATCGCCGCTCGCACCACCGACCGCTTCTAGGTCGCCGGAAGGCCGCGCGTGGCGGGTACGCCGCCGCATTTCATCTCGGAGGCGGTTCAGCGCGACCGTAAACACCCATGATTCAAAGCCGCTGACATCGGTCATGCTTGAGAGCTTCTCGGCGACCGTCACGAACACCGACTGCGCGATCTCCTCCGCGAGATCTGCATCACCGCACCGAGACCGCACGAGGGCAAAGACTCGCGGACCAAGTCGTTCGATGATCGTGCGCCATGCACGCTCAGTACCCAACCTTGCTGCCGGCCCCCTCTTGCCCTCGTCGCCTTGTGTGATCCGCTCGACGGCTCGGCGAAGATCGTCCGCGGGACCGTCAGTCATGCCCTTCTCCGATGGCGGTCGACATCACAGTGGAAGATCATCCTCAATGCCGCGTTCGGCGATCGTGCGCGGCTCGTACGCGCGGAACTCCACGCCATCGGGGGGAACGCGCGACGAGAAGGATCGGAAGCAAGTGGCACCCTGATCCCACACCAGTTTGACCACGCCTGTCGGTCCATTGCGCTGCTTCGCAAAGATCAGCTCCGCAACACCCACCTTGTCCAGATTCGACTCCGACCACTCTGGATCGCCTTGGTGGTAGTACTCCTCGCGGTGCAGCATCAGGATCACGTCCGCGTCTTGTTCGATCGACCCTGACTCGCGAAGGTCGCTCATGCGGGGACGATGCCCTTCGCGCTGCTCTGCCGCTCGGTTCAGCTGCGAGAGGCACACCACCGGCACATCAAGCTCGCGCGCCATCGCCTTGATGCCGCGACTGATCTCACTCACCTCCACCTGTCGACTCTCGCTTCGCGATCCGGAACTCATCAACTGCAGATAGTCAATGAACACACAGCCGATCTTGAACTTTTCCTTCAGGCGGCGCGCCTTCGATCGCAGTTGGAGCAGCGTCAGGCCCGGTGTGTCATCGATGAAAATCTTCGAGTCTTGCAGCGCATCACATGCACCGACCAAGCGCCGCATGTCATCGGAGACAAGGGTGCCCCGGCGCAGGCGCTGGCCATCCACACCCGCCTTGGCGCAGAGCAAACGTTGCACGAGTTGCTGCCTGCCCATTTCAAGGCTGAACATCACAGCTGGTGTGCCGCCAAGGGAGACGCCTTCCATCATGTTCAGTGCAAGGGCAGTCTTCCCCATCGACGGGCGCGCAGCCAGAATGACCATCTCGCCCCGCTGCAGACCGCTCGTCATTTCATCGACATCATCGAACCCGCAGCCCACGCCCGTCAGCCCAGTGCCCTCACGAGCCTCCAGACGTTGCATCGCCTCGCGCAGCAGATCAGGCAGGCTCGACACCGTGCTGCTCTCGCGGCGCTGCGCAATCGCGAAGATGCGCTGCTCCGCCTGCTCAAGGACCGCATCCGTGGGCTGATCACCCGCGAACGCCTCGTGGACGGTCACACTGGAAGCATCGATAAGTTGCCGCAAGGTCGCCTTGTCGCGAACGGTGCGCGCATACTCCATCACATACTGTGCGCTTGGCATGCTCTCGGAGAGACGCACGAGATACTCAAAGCCACCGACCGCATCGAGCACCTTGCGATCGGTGAGTTGCTGCACAAGACGCACTACATCGACCGACGCGCTGCTGTCATACAAACTGACGATGTTGGCGTAGATGACCTTGTGACGATCCTGAAAAAAGTCCTCCGGGCTGCGGATCACGGAAACGACATCGCCGATTGCCGAGGGATCGACCAGCAAACAGCCAAGCAAGGCGGACTCCGCTTCCTGCGCGTTGGGCGGCATCGCCTTGAGCAAACGCACGGTGTCCTGCGGATCCACCCGCACGGGCAAGCCGCCGCCGTCCCCCTCTCGGTTTCGCTCTCGGCGCGCCATCACCCTGCCGCGACGGGCTGTCGATTGACTTCGCTGACCTCTCCAACGACTCGGTCGCGCATCAGACGACCGACCTTGAACCGCACGGACTTGCGGGCGGGCACCGTCACGCGCTCAAGTGTCTTGGGATTCTGTGCTGTCCGCGGGGCACGCGTCTTCACTTCAAACACTCCGAAGTCGCGAAACTCAAGGCGGTTGCCAGATGCGAGTTCACCAATCATCTCGTCCAGAAACATCTGCAGCGCCTCCTTCACTTCGGTGCGGCTCTGTCCGGTGCGCTCGGCGATGCGGTCCACAAGGTCTTTCTTGGTGATTGTTGCCATGTCTCTTTCAACCCCACTTTGTTTGATGTGCGTGTCACTTCAACGACCGACCCTGTCCAGTATTGACGCTTCGCACTGTCCAGTCAAGAGGCGCGACCCGCTGCGGCAACATTTCCACCACTTGTCAACTCGCTCCGCACACGATCCACCACCGAAGTGGTTGAAAGCCCGGGCCGATGTGCCAATATGCACAATTTTATGCCAAGTTCCTTGACAACTGCAGATTCGTTGATTGCCTTCCCGTCGTAGTCCCCCCCCTTGACATACACGTCCGGAACGGTAGCGCGGAGCAGCGCTTCCGCAGTCGGCTCCTCGAAGATGGTGACGTAGTCGACCGATGCAAGTTCGCCGATGAGTTCCGCGCGGTCGCTCTCGCAGTAGATCGGACGCGTGGTGCCCTTGAGTGCGCGCACTTGTGCATCGCAGTTGAGTCCAACGACCAGAATGTTCCCGTGCGACTTCGCCTCCCGCAGATAGGCGACATGGCCTGCGTGAAGCACATCGAAACATCCATTGGTCAGCACGATCGTGCGGCCTGCTGCGCGGTGCGCCGCGATCTCCACCAGCAGGTCGGCGCGCGTTCGGAGTTTTCCTCGGACGGACTGGCTGAGTCGGATCACCTGGGCCTGCACTTCCGGCAGGGTGAACGCCCGCACGCCAAAGATCTCCACCTCCATGCCAGCCGCCACATTGGCAAGCGCGACGGCCTCTGGCCACGGCACACGGTTTGCCGAAGCGCCAGCGAGCACGGCAAGCACCATGTCTCCGGCACCTGCCACGTCATAAACGGGGCGCGCCACCGTGGGCAGATGCTGTGCTTCACCCGTTCGCTCCTGCAAAACGGCGCCAAAGCGATCCAGTGTGACAATCGCCGCGTCCAGATCGAGGGCGGTTCGCAGTTGTGCCGCGAGCACCTTTGATCCGGCGACCACATCGGTCGGATCGATCAGGCGGCCGACAGCCTTCTCCGCTTCGGAACGATTCGGCGTGATCGCCGTTGCACCTCGGTAGCGACCATAATCACTGATTGCAGCTGGATCGATCAGGACGGGAATCTTCCGCTGCCGACACCGCGCGATCACCTTCGCACAGAGTTCAGCGGAGCAGACTCCTTTGTTGTAATCCTCGATGCACACCACATCACACCGTTCGATCTCTTGATCGATCACGCGCGAGATTTCAGCGCGCACTGCTTCGCTGATTGGTGCACGCGACTCAATATCGATTCGGAACATCTTCTGTGGATGGCGGTGCTGCGCACGCCCGATCAGCGACCGCTTCACCGTCGTGGGACGCGAGGGATCCGCGATCAGCCCATGTGTCGCGCAGCCGCCCTGTTCGAGGCATCGCCGAAGGACACTCCCCTCCTCATCACAACCGATCAAACCGACGCACGCCACTGTTCCACCGAGCGCCGCGGCAAAAACGGACACATTCCCCGCACCACCTGGCGTGTCGATCGTCGCTTTCGGCTCTCGCACGGCGAGCACGGGAACAGGGGCATCCGGGCTCAGTCGTTCCGCATCCCCTTCGAGGGCTTGATCGAGCATGAAGTCCCCGATCACGAGCAGGCGGAACGCCTTCCAATTGCGAAGCGAGGCCAGCATGCGATCCTCAGTCGTCTGCATGGGGGAACAGGCTACCTGCGCAGAGGGGCTGCACCCAAGGTGCCGCCAAAGAGCATGTCGAGCAGATCCCCCAGTTCCGCCTCACCGTCTATGAATCGGATCTCGAGTCGTGGCACGATCACCGGCAGTCCGATCACCGACTGATCGGGTGCAACCTTGACCCAATCCTTGAGTGTCATGATGATCGCCTCCGCGCGCTCGGCACGCGCAGCCACCGTCAGCTGGGCGACCTGCCTTCGACCATACCGCGCATGGTCCCGAAGACTCGCCACATGGACGACCTCCGCGCCGTGCGCGCGCGACTGTTCGGCAAAGTCCGCAGGGCGACCGACACCCGCCCACACGGAGACGCGCCTTCCACGCAACCAATCGACCGATTGCGACTCGCTCGTGCGCTGTCCGCACGGCTCAAGCGCGTGAACGGATAGCGTGGACCAGGCGTGCTCACACCACGCGAGCGGCGGTCGCCCATGCATCGACGCGATGAGTGCGCTGACTGGCGCATCGACCGCGGATGCGCGCGTGACGATGACAGCGCTCGCACGAGCCATATTTTGCCCAGACTCACGAAGGCGGCCAAGCGGCAGAAGACCGCCGCGCAACCCGCGTGCACGCGCATCCACGAGCACAAGATCAAGGTCGCGCGCAATGCGACGGTGCTGAAATCCATCATCCAAAATGACGCACCCCACGCTCGGATCACCCGACATGACCTGTCGGATCTCATCGAGCCGCCGCGCACCCACGGCCAGCCGCGCAGCAGGCAGGAGCATCTGGTGCTCCAAGGCCTCATCCGAAAGTCCGTGGTGGCTTCGGTATCCACGAAGCGCGATCAGTGGAACGCGCCCGCGCGCGAGTGCACGCGCCGCAATCCAACGCACCACGGGACTCTTCCCCGTACCGCCCACTTCGATGTTTCCAACCGACACCACGGGAACACCCAGGGTGTGAACGCCGACACCACGGTCAAAGCGTGCATTGCGAGCACGAACGACAGCTCCATAGGCGGCGGCCGCGATCCGCGCGGCTGGATCGCACCAGGTCGGCAGCAGGCGTTCATCGGCGTTCATGTCTGCAGCGTGCCGCTCGCGCCAAGAAGCCTTCGCAAGATCGGCAAAACCATACGCAGCGGCAACCCCGCGATGGTCGACGGATCGCCTTCGCACTCGACGGGCCATCCTGCAAGCAGGATCTCATCGATGTGGTAGCCGCCTGCGCGCCCCTGCCATCCACCCGCAGTTATGTGTGCCTCCAGGAGATCCGTCGAAACTGCCCCGAAACGCACGCGCGCCACATCACTCGACAGAAAGCGCCGACCCGACGTCACGCAGTGAATCGCGACACCCGTCACCACGCGCTGCGTCCGCCCAAAGGCCCCCTCGAGCATCTGTCGAGCAGCGGCTGCATCCGAGGGCTTTCCAAGGACTTGGTCATCCACGACGCACACCGTATCTGCGGCAAGAATGATGCGCGCATTCGGCGCTTCGTGCGTCAAGCGCGCGCGCTGCTGCAAGAGCTGTGCAACCTTGAACCACGCAAGCGCGCAGCAATCCTCACCAACATGGTCCGCCCGAACACGAAGCCGACCATCATCGATGTGCGGCACGAGTACCGTGGCTGGAAAGCCAGCGGCTTCGAGCAGCTCTCTGCGCCGCACGCTTGCGCTTGCCAGCACCAGCGGCGACGTCACGCTGCCACCTCCGCTGATTGCAGTCGTCGACGCACAAGCGCAGCCACGGCTTCCACGCTGATGCGTTCCATCACGGAAGCACCGCGTCCAGCATCGCGGTGTGCATGCAGATCGAGTTCCAATCCTTCCCCGCCGTGAACGCACCACTCCGCGCCTCCATACGGCCCGTCGATCCAGGGTCGCGTCGCGCCGTACAAACCGACGAAAGGAGTGCCAAGCCCCGCCGCCATGTGAATCGGCGCAGAGTCGAGCCCGATCAAGAGCGCGGCATCACGCACCGCAGCCACGGTTGCTGCGACCGACAACCGCCCCGTCATGTCATGGATGCGAAGTCCCGAGATCTGCCGCAGCAACTCCGCGATGGGCGCGGTCTGCGGCTCTTCTCCGGGGGCACCTGTGAGAACAACATCATGAACGCCACTCGCGAGAAGCTCGGCACGCGTTCCATGCAGCAGTGCACCCCAGCGCTCATCGATCCAACGCTTCCCCTCCCATCCATTTGTGGTGGCCAGAAGCAGCATCCGCGGGCGGATGGCTGCGCGCTCGCGCGCCGTTTGCCACTCCCGTTGCCCCGCCACTGAAACTTCGAGCCGCATATCGGCACGCGCGGGCGCACCAACTGCGGTCACCAATTCGAGCATCGCATCGACCACATGTGCATCCGGATGGCGCGGCACTCGCCGATTCGCACCGAGCCACGCGAACTCACGGCTCCCTTGGTGCCCCACCCTCGTCGCGGCGCCCGTCGCGAGGGCCATCAGCCCACTTCGTGCGAGTCCCTGCGCATCAATCACCAAGTCATACCTGCCTCGCCGCAACTTTGTGAACCATTGAAGCGCTCGCACGGCCACTGGCACGCTGCGCCACCAACGACGGAACTCGCGCTTCGGGAACTCGATGATGCGGTCCACGGCGGGGTGACCCTGCACGGCGCCCATCCATCGATCTTCCACGACCCAGTCCACTGTTGCCTTCGGGAAAGCCTCCCGAAGCGACCACGCCAGTGGCACCGTACGGCACACATCCCCGAGCGCGCTCGGGCGCACAATGAGGATGCGCCGGGGTTTCGACCGCATGCGAAGAGTCACTCCAAGTATAGTGGTGGAAAGGGCGATTCCGAGCGGCATCTGTGAGCGATCCGAAAGAACATCCTCCGCGATCCGCGACTCCGCCCGCTGCGGCCACCTCGGCGAGCGCGCCCAAGTCGCAAAGTGCGCCGAGCACCCCTGCCCGCGATCCTGGCGAGTCTGGCAGCGGCGAGAGCGGAGGTTCTCGCAGCGGCAGTTCGAGCGACACCATGCTCGGCAAACTGATCGTGGACCGCGGGCTTGCAACACAAGCCGAGGTGGATGCCGTATTCGCCGCGATGCGAACACCAGCGGGCGCTGCGCGAGCGTTCACCGACATTCTGATCGAAGGACAGATCGTGACGCGGCGGCAACTTGCCCGACTTCGCAGCGAGGCAGAGAGCGATCGCTCTGTGCTCCGTATTCCGGGCTACCAGATGGTGAGGAGACTTGGTGCGGGCGCGATGGCTGCCGTGTACTTGGCGCGTCAGACCAGTCTCGACCGACTGGTGGCCATCAAGATCCTGCCGCGTCGATACTCGTCGGATCCGACATTCGTCGAGCGCTTCTATAAAGAAGGACGCGCCGCCGCCAAACTGTCCGATCCGAACATTGTGGGGGCGCTCGATGTCGGCAGCGTTGGCGAGCAGCATTACTTTGTGATGGAGTACGTGGATGGTGAGACCGTCCATGACCTCATCACCAAGTCAAAGCGCTTGTCCGAGCGGGACGCACTCACCATCACACGGCAGATCGCCAGTGCACTGAAGCATGCGCATGCCAAAGGCTTCATTCACCGCGACATCAAGCCGAAGAACATCATCATGACGAAGTCGGGCAGCGCGAAGCTTGCCGATCTCGGCCTTGCGCGCGCCATCGACGACAAAAAGGCCGCCGAAGCAGAACGACACAAGGCTTTCGGCACGCCCTACTACATCAGTCCCGAACAGGTGCGTGGGGCTGTTGACCTCGGGCCACCGGCAGACATCTACGGGCTTGGTGCGACGCTTTACCACATGCTCACGGGGCGCGTTCCCTTCAAAGGGAACGGTCCGAGTGAGGTGATGCGTGCGCACCTTTCCGAGGAGCTCGTGCCGCCAGATCAACTGGTCGGCGGTCTCTCGCAGCACACGGCTGAGATCGTTGAACTCATGATGCGCAAGCGTCCCGCAGAGCGCTACCAGAGCGCGGTCGAACTGATGGAGGACCTCGATCTTGCACTCGCGGGTCAGCCGCTGCGCTATGCCACGCGTGCGGTCGACCTTGCCGACATTGCCAGCGATGTGGAGTCGCAGGCGCAGACCACCATACAGGCCGCAGCCACATCCGGCCGACTGCCGCAGTGGGCCGTGCTGCTGATCGTGGTGCTCTCGGTCGTGTGCCTCGCGCTCCTCGTCCTCATCATTCTCAAATGAACGCGCCCGACACCGCCTACCGTGCGCCAACCCTGTCGCGCAATTCGACCATCATCTCGATCTCCACGCTTGCTCCGAGCGGCAGAGCATTGGTGCCAACTGCCGCTCGGGCATGGCGCCCAGACTCACCAAAGATTTGCTGCAGCAGATCACTTGCCCCATTGGCCACTTTCGGCTGCTCAGTAAATCCATTGCAGCTCGCGACGAAGACGCCAAGCCGCACGATGCGCGCGACGCAATCGAGCGAGCCGCCGCACTCGGCCGCTACCACGGCAAGCCCATTGAGAATGCACTGTCGCGCTGCCTCTTGGCCACGCTCGATCGTGACGGGGTCGGGAACCAACCCGGTTGCCAAGAGTTTGCCATCGCGGAAAGGCAGTTGACCACTGACTATCAAAAGGTTGCCCGTCCGAACGCACGGCACATAGGAGGCGACCGGCTTCGGGGCAGAAGGGAGCACAAGCCCCAGATTTGCAAGTGCGGCAGTTGGCGAATGGGGTTGAGATTGCGGGGAGGTTGATTGGGGCATTGGGAATAAAGGGTGAGAAAATGAAAGAGAAGTGAGAACTTGACTCGACCCGAATTGGGGTTACTCTCGTAAGGGTAGTAGTTCGACATCCTGGCTTGTGGGACTTTTTACCGAGCGCGTGCCTGGCTCACCCTGTCTTGATTGCCCTTGTTTTCGAGGGCGTCTTTTACCCACCCGCAAGCCGACAATTCGTGGCTTCCCGTTCGTAGCGCATCAGGCCTCCATTTCGAGTCTGTGTTCGACGTTGGCTGGCAACCGTTCTGGGTCACCAGTTCGGATTGGGCGCTGCGGAAGGGTCGATTGCTTCGCAGCATCCGTTCGCGCTTGAGAGGTGGCTCCACCGTTTTCTCGTCACGCCGTGACGGCGGTAGATACCCCGCACTCCTTTAGGTATAGGCCTCCCTGCATCCGCAGGGAGGCCAGAGGACAGACGCACTCCTGTGAACATCATCACTATGGACAACATCACCCGACATCCCCGCCGTGCCTTCACACTCGTCGAACTGCTCGTGGTCATTGGCATCATCGCCGTGCTCATCGGTCTGTTACTGCCCGCTCTCTCAAAGGCACGCGATCAGGCGCGCTCGATGAAGGACTCGACACAGCAGGTGCAGATTCACAAGGCCTGGGTGATTGAGTCAAACAACAACAGTCAGGGTCATCTCCCAACACCCGGGGAATACAACACATTGGCCGATTCCGGAGTCCAACGTCAGGGGAGAGGTCGACCGAACCCCGCGTTCAACAACACGGCGCGCCTTTATTCAGTCTGCGTAGCCCGTGAACTGTTCAACACGGACATCCTCATCGGCCCCACCGAGTATCCAGGCTCGAATGTGGTGGAGAAGGGCAAAGCAGCGTCCCTTGGGCTTGCAGCCGATCAGCCCTACAACTACGCCGCCTACGACCCAACTTTGGACAACAGTGACACAACCCCCGCTGGCTACTGGGACGATACCTTCGTCGCGAACATCCATCAGGGCAATCCCGGTGGCACGCCGACGGGGGTGTCGAACGTGTCCTTTGCCCACCAACCTCTGTTTGGCGATCGGAAGAAACTCGGATGGCTAGCCAACGGGGATAGCAGCCGTCCTCTTCTTGGAACACGCGGCGTAAGGCACCAGAATGACGGGACCCAAAGTCCCGCGACTCCCGCGGATTACAGACAGAGCCCAACGCTGCTGCTGCACGGGACGAGGAAGGAATGGAGTGGGAACATCATCTTTGCGGACAACCATGCTGAGATCACCAACAGCTTCTACCCAAGGCAGACCTCCTTCCAGTGCCCGAGTGCGGGAACGACCCCCGATCCGGACAACATCTTCAAGATGGACTTTGCATGCGGCGGATCGGGAACGACTGGCGCTGCAAAGCAGGCCGATGCCATTCTTGCGTTCACCATCGGCACCGCCGTTCAGGAAAACAACGGCTCGTTGGTCTATGACGCCAATCTTCCCACCCAATGATTCGAGAGGAGAAAACAAATGCCATCTTCAAGACAAAGCCCTCACTCCAATGGAGACAAAATGAAGTCACACCGTCGTGGATTCACGCTCGTTGAATTGCTCGTCGTTATGGCGATCATCGCCCTTCTGCTCGGCATTCTCCTTCCCGCCCTCGCACGCGCCCGCAAGAACGCGCAGCAAGTCAAGTGCGCAACGCAACTCAAGGAACTGCACAAGGGTTTGCTCACTGAGTCCAACAACGATTCGCAGCAGCAGAGGTATGTGACGCCAGGTGAAATCAACCGACTTCCAGTGAACGGAACAAACGTCATCGGTCGTGGTGATTTTAACGAGGCAAAGAACTCTCATCAGAATATGTGGTCAGCGTGTATCGCCAAGAATCTCTTCTCTCCCGCGGTGCTGATCTCCCCTGCTGAGACCAGTTCGAGAGTTGGGCAGTGCACCAACTACAACTTCGGTAGGTACGCACCAGCTATGGACACGTACTGGGACGGCGACATCGCAGACGGCGGTGGCGGCGCAGCGGTGGCCAATTTCCGAATTCAGGGGCAAGGTGCACTACTGGCTTCATCCGCGACGTCCTACGCAACGGTGCCGCTAGCGAACAACGACCGACGTCGTCGCGAGTGGCGCCAGTCTGGCAATTCCAAGTTTGTGGTTTTGGGTAACCGCGGCGTGGCGAATGGCTCATCGGAGCCCAACGTCTACGCGGCCTCTGAAACGCTTCGGATTCACGGTGACGTCGGTCAGTGGGAAGGCAACATGGTCCGCAACGACAACAGCACAAGCTTTGAGCGCACCTTCACCCCGGAAGGTCTCGATCGCTTCGGGACGGGCGCCGCAGCCGTCCTAGACAACATCTTCCTCGCGGAGACCGGCGCGAACAACCGTGACTCTTTGATTCAAATCGTGACGCAGGTCACCGGAAGCGGAACGAATACAGTCCACGTTGCGTCGTGGGACTGAGCGGCCCACGCCCATCTGCTCGCACACCGCAGGCCCCGGCAAGACTGCCGGGGCCTTTTTTTCGCTGATGCATCTGTCTCGCAACTAAGATGGAAGGCACGATGGCTATCGAGAACATGTGTCCGTGGCGTCATCGACTGCGGTTCATTCTCTGCCTGCTCACGCTGGGTGCGTTTTCTTCGACTTTCGGAGCATGGCAGGCAGTTCCTGCCGAGCGCCAAGCCTCACAGATCGCCGTGCTGCCCATCCGCGGCGCGATCGATGACATCACAGCGCTGTCCCTTGCACGTCGGGTGGAGATTGCCAGACAGCGCGGCGCCACAGCCATCGTGCTTGAGATCGATACCCCCGGTGGTGATGTTGTGGCGACGCTGCGAATCTGCCACATGATCAAGCAAGAGTTCCCGCCGAACACTGTGGCTTGGATCCACCCACGCGCATTTTCAGCCGGCACCATCATTGCGCTTGCATCTCGTGAGATCGTTGTGTCGCCCGGCTCATCCTTTGGTGACGCCGCTCCTATCCAAGCGATTCCAGGGGCTGGACTCATCCCCCTGCCGGCCACGGAGCGCGCCAAACTGGAGGCTCCGCTTATTGCTGAAGTGGTCGATAGCGCCAGAGCGCGGGGATACGACGAGCATTTGGTGACCGCATTCGTACGTCTAGGAGGTTCGTTGTGGCTGATTCGCTCGGTGGAAGATGACCGCACTGCTCTTGTCGACGAAGAGGAGTACCACGATCTTTTCGGGGAGGCTCCACCAAAGGCAGCGCTGGCCGAGGTGCCTGATGTACCGCCCACCGAGGTGGACGGAAGTGTCGCGCAACAGTTGCTCCCAATGTTCTCCAACCGGTCGCAGTCCAAGACTCCAGAACCCACCGAGCAGGCCGACAAATCAGACGAGGTGGATCCTGATACCGAGCCTCGACTCTCGCGCGCACGATTGACCGCAGTGGAACGCGCCAACTGGACTTTGGTGGAGCAAGTCACGCGCCCGGATCAACTTTTAGTGCTTTACCCTCGAGAAGCGATCGAACTTGGACTTGCTCGTGGCATCGTTGGAAACGATGCGGAACTGGCGCGGTGGTTTGGCGCAACAAAGATCGAGCGCCTCGAAGAGAGTTGGTCGGAGTCTCTCACGCGCTTTCTTGTGTCATGGCCCATTCGCATCGTGCTGATCGTGCTGATGCTGGTTGGCTTCGTCATCGAAGGCTTTACCCCCGGCTTTGGGTTCTTTGGCGGCGTGGCTGCAGTATCCCTGCTGCTCCTCGTGGGCGCCCCAGCGCTGGTGGGACTCGCCGATTGGTGGGAACTCATCGCGGTTGTGCTTGGGCTTGCACTTGTCGCCCTCGACATCATTGTGTTGCCGACGGGCGGCTGGGTAGCGGTGATCGGTGGGGCCATTTTGCTCGGTGGACTTGTCTCCAGTTTCGTGACGCGCGACCTGTCGACAGCGGTTGGTCAGCAGCAGATGTTCTTTGGCATCGGGTCCGTACTTGTCTCCCTTTTCGGCTCCGCCGCCATTCTTTGGTTTGCGGCTCGATCGCTGCCGCAGTCACCTCTGCTGCTCCGTGCTGTTCTGCAGTCCGAGACGGCGGCGGGCTCCGCGCAGCCACGTGTATCCAAGCACGTGCCCATGGTTGGCGAGAATGCCGTGGCGATGACGACACTGCGGCCGTCCGGCCGGATTTCCTGCGGCGGAAAGCTTCTCGATGCCTGCACCACGGGTGAGTTCGTCGATGCTGGCTCTCTGGTCCGCGTTGTCGGCGTGCGAGGCGGCACAATCGAAGTCGAACCTACGATGCCCCCGGTACCGAGCACGCAGCCGCACCCATCATCGAATCGCGAGACACAAGCATGAGCATCGTCGCACTTCTGCAAACCGCTCCGTCATCCGCGCCGCGCGACGAGGTCTATCTCTTGGTAGCTCTTGGACTCCTCGGACTCGCGCTCGTCTTGCTGGTTCTCGAACTCTTCGTGCCGACTGGTGGCGCACTTGCCATCATGACAGGCGTCGCCGCCGTTGCTTCGATCGCCTCCATGTTCATCTACGACGCGGTTTATGGCGCCGTCTATCTCGCAATGCTTTGCGCCGGAAGTCCGCTTGTACTCCTCCTCGTATTCAAGGTGTGGTCGCACACGCCGATCGCACGTCGGATGATCCTGCAGCAGGGCGCGGACGGAGCGGCGCAGTCCGATGCGATGCAGACGGAAACCGCAGACCCATCGGTCGCCCCGCGCGGCAAGGCAGCGGCTGCGCTCACGGCGCGCCTTGCCGAGTTGGTCGGCCACAGCGGCATCGCGGTTACCACGCTCCGCCCGATCGGTTTTGTGCGCGTGGACGGCCAACGCATCGACGCCGTTGCCGAAAGCGGTTTCATCACGGAAGGTGCTCCCATTGATGTCATTGAAGTCTTCGAGGGACAACTCAAAGTCCGTGAACGACGGGCTGAGTAGCATCTGGGCTCCATGGACACACCAACAATGCTCGCACTCGCCCCTTGGGCTTGGGTCGGTCTCGCCGTCCTTGCCGTTGTCGGACTCATCTTTCTGCTGATCATCGGTCAGTACCTGCAGTTGTGGTTGCAGGCGTGGCTCAGCGGTGCGCCCGTCAGCCTGATTGACCTCATCATGATGCGCCTTCGGAAAGTGAATTCATCCGTCATTGTCATCAACCGAATCAGCGCACGGAAGGCGGGACTCGACATCAGTACTCAGGCGATGGAAGCGCACTTTCTCGCGGGTGGGCGAGTGACCAATGTGGTGCGCGCCATGATTGCAGCTGAGAAAGCCGGCATCGACATGGCGTGGGACCGAGCCGTCGCCATTGATCTCGCAGGACGCGACATTGTGGATGCAGTGAATACCTCCGTGATGCCCAAGGTCATCGACTGTCCCAACCCCACTTCAGGCAAGCAGACGATCGATGCGGTTGCGAAGGACGGCATCCAACTGAAGGCCAAGGCGCGTGTCACCGTTCGCACCAACATCGCGCGGCTCGTCGGCGGTGCAACGGAGGAAACGATCATCGCTCGGGTGGGCGAAGGCATCATTTCGACAATCGGATCCGCCGAGGACCACAAGAGCGTGCTCGAGAACCCCGACAAAATCTCCAAGACCGTCCTTGCCAAGGGTCTGGACTCGGGAACGGCATTCGAGATCCTTTCGATTGACATCGCCGATGTGGACGTGGGGGAGAACATTGGAGCACAGCTGCAGGCGGCACAAGCGGAGGCGGATACGAAGCGCTTTCAGGCACAGGCGGAGCAGCGACGCGCAGCTGCTGTGGCCCAGGAGGCTGAGCACAACGCGGAGGCACAAAAGAACCGCGCGCTCGTGATTCTTGCGGAGGCTGATATCCCCCGTGCGATGGCAGATGCATTCCGTGGCGGCAACCTTGGCATCATGGACTTCTACCGAATGAAGAATCTGAACGCGGACACCGATATGCGCGCATCGATCGGCAAGGGCACCGCCTGATCCACGGCTGGCGTCCGCGTCATTTGTCGTTCGCATGCCGCAGACGAGGGGCCGGCATGAGTCACGCGCTGAACCACTGATCCCGAAGCACACGTCGCATGCCATGGTCGCGGAGCAGATACGCGGTTCGCCACCGTTCCGCCGCACCACCGAGCCACGGAGCGCGCCCGGCAGTGCGATCAATCCGTCCCACCGCAGCTTGCATATCCGCAAGCGTCACGCTCGCCCTGCCGGACGCAACCGCATGCCACCGCGCAACCCACCCGACCGTTGCCACCGAAAGCGCAAGCGCAGCCGTCCCGTCGACCGCGCTCCAGCCATAGGCACCGCTGCCCCACACGCGCCCACCTTCGACTCGCGTACGCAGCCAGCGCGTAACAAGTTCGTCGATCAATGTGGAGTCTTCCGATCCCACCGCAGGAGGCATCGAATCGACCGCACCGAATCGTGCACCGGTGGGCCAACCCAGACCGATGCTTGGGATGACCGCAGTCGATCGACCGCGTTGCCATCGCATGCTGCGAAGCAACTGTTGAACGGTCGCGCGTGCGCGCGATGGAGCGCCGGCTGCAAGCGGCTTGGGATCTTCTGTCCGCGCAAAGACCGCGCCGCGCAGCATCGCGCGTTGACGGCTCGTCGCCGGCATCAGAGGCGGTCCTGCCAATTCGTCGGGCAATGCACCAAGCAGAATGTCCAGCAGTTCTGTCCATCGATCACCCCGTACCGACGCCAACTTTGCTGCCGAAAGCGTTTGTGCGATCCAACCGAGTCCGTCGATCCGAGTGGAGAGCGGATGTGCACTGTCGATCCAACGAACCACCCGCCGCTCAAGAGCCTCCAGCTCCCCCGGCTGCGAACGAAGTCCCTTGGCAAGAGGCGCATTGGGTGTGACAGCGAGTGACTCTGGAATGCCACGAAGTGCGATCCGAAGTGCCTCCACTTCCTGACCGCGCAGGGGGTCGCCGCGATTCGCCGTCACGCTGCCACACGCAAAACTCACGCCGAGCCGCGACACGTGTGCATCTGGAGAGAGCGTGTAGGGGAACATCTGACATGCGAGCGGCTTCTCTGCGAACCCGTCGCGTGCATGAATGCGGCACTTGCCATCCTCCTGAAGGAACACGCATGCTCCATCCGCTCGCTGGCGCAAATAACGCTGGCCACGAAACTGCACGACAGGATCAAATCCGAGTTCGCTTTGCCACCGCTGCTGTTCGATGCGCCGTACATCGGCATCGCGCAGCTGCACTGAAAAGTCACGGCAACAGGAACCGCATCCATGACAGGAATAGCGCTGATTCGGCGTCGCAAGCGGCAGAATGGGAAGCTGGAGTGGCATGCTCACCGTGCTGCGAGCGCCAAGCGTGCAAGCGAGTGCGCGATTGCGCGCGTCGCACTCCCCCGATGGCTCAGGGCGTTCTTCTGCTGTGGCGTCAGCTCTGCTCCCGAGACACCGCTTGAACGGACGCGAAAGAGAGGGTCGTAGCCGAATCCGTGGACGCCACGCGCTTCGTGACCGATCCAGCCATGAAGAACGCCTTCCGACTGGGCAATCACCCTTCCATCCTTGGCTGCAACGCACATGGAGCAAACGAAGCGTGCCGTACGCAGCGCATCCGCCACGCCCGACAGACGCGACAGCAACTTCGCGTTGTTCGCCGCATCACGCGTGGCACGATCGCCGTCCACTCCAGCCCAGCGGGCGCTGTGCACACCAGGTTCGCCACCGAGTGCATCGACTACCAGGCCTGAATCATCCGCCAGCACCAACCGCCCCACGACCGATGCATAGTCCAGCGCCTTGATACGAGCATTTTGCGCGAATGTTGTGCCACTTTCATCGGGCTCTGGGGCGTGATCCGCGCCGACATCCTTCAGCGAGAGCACGCGCCAACCAAGCGCGCCCAACACACTGCGAACCTCATCCACCTTGTGAGGATTTCCGCTTGCGACGACAACTTCCTGCATCTGCGCCTCTGCGTCGCCGATCATGTCTGCAGAACACCTGTGCGCAGCGCACCATCGGTCGGAGCCTGCGCCGCAATCTGCACGGCGAGCAGCAGTTCCTCGCGCGTGCGATGCGGTTCGATGATGCGGTCGACCCAGCCGCGGCTCGCCGCGTATCGGATGTCCTGTTGCTGCGTGTACGAAGCGGTGATCGCGGCAAGCAATTGCTTCCGCATCGCCTCATCGACCACCTCACCACGCCGCTCGCGTGCAGCGAGGTCGATCTGCAGAAGGGTGTTTGCCGCCTGCGCAGCACCCATGACAGCACAGCGCGCGGCGGGCCATGCGAGCGTCAGCAGCGGATCGAATGCGCGACCGCACATCGCATAATTACCGGCACCATAGGAGTTGCCGACGATCAGCACGACCTTCGGAACGACGGAGTTGCTCATGGCGTTCACCATTTTGGCGCCAGCGCGGATGATGCCCCCCTGCTCACTGTCGCGTCCAACCATGAAGCCCGTCGTGTCATGCACGAACAACAGCGGAAGACGCCTCTGATTCACATCGAGTATGAATCGTGCCGCCTTTTCCGCGCTGTCGTCGTAAATCACGGCCGGCATGCACTTCGCCGTGGATGGCCCAGCCTTACCGCCCGCCATACGCCGCTCGGTCATGCAGCGCTGATTCGCGACGATCCCCACAGGGAACCCGCCCAGGCGCGCGTAGGCACACACGATCGACGGTCCGTACTCCGCCTTGTATTCGTCCATTGAATCGCGATCCACAAAGCACTCAAGCAGCGTGCGCATGTCGTACTGACTGCCTGGCTCACTCGAGTGAATGTCATAGACCGACTCGCCAGTGCGTGAGGGCGCGAGCGGTTCGCATGGTGGTTTCAGCGCAGGACATGCGGCTGCATTCGCATCCATCAGCCGCCGCATTCGATCGATGCACGCTGGGTCATCTTTCTCGCGGAAGTCGATGGTGCCTGAAATCTGCGCATGCATCTGTGCGCCGCCAAGCTCCTCGCTCGACACTTCCTGTCCGATCGCTGCCTTCACGAGTGCGGGACCGGCCAGGTAAAGACCACTGCCCTCGGTCATCAGCAATGTGTCGCACAACACCGGCAGATAGCCGCCGCCCGCGACGCAGTTGCCCATGATCGCGGCATACTGCGGAATTCCATCTGCACTGATCACCGCGTTGTTGCGAAAGATGCGGCCAAAGTCATCTGTGTCGGGGAACACATCTTCCTGCAGCGGAAGAAACACGCCCGCGCTGTCCACGAGATACAAAAGTGGCAGCCGCGCGCGCCGCGCGATCTCCTGCGCACGGATGATCTTCTTGCAGGTCATCGGGAAGAATGCACCGGCCTTCACCGTCGCATCATTGGCAATCACCATGCTGAGCCTGCCTTGCACGCTGCCGATGGTGGTGACAACACCTGCACCGGGCGCTCCGCCGTACTCGCGGTACATGTTCCATGCCGCCATCAACCCGCACTCCAGTGAACGCGTATCGGGGTCGAGCAGCAGTGCGATCCGCTCACGAGCGGTGAGCCGTCCATGACGATGCTGCCGCTCCGCGCCACTTGCCCCGCCCCCCTGCTCGATCGATGCCGCGAGCACCACCCACTCGTCGGAGGCGCCGCGCAGCGACGTGGTTGCGGTCTTCATACACAGCAGGATAGGCGGTCGAAACGCGCATTCTTGCCCCGATCCCTGCCAGCGTGGCAGTTATCGGATAATGCAAGGCTCGAATGCCATTGCATTGACCTGCCCGCGGACCCCTGCTACCCTTTGTGGCTCAATTCAAAGGCACAGAAACGCTCCCGCGACGGGGGTCAGACAAAGGAATCCATGATCACGACGACCGAACGAGCGCCCGTCATTGCGGCGCACCGAAAGCACGACAAGGACTGCGGTTCGACGGAAGTGCAGATCGCACTTCTGACGCAGCGGATCAACTCGCTGCAGGACCATTTCAAGGCACATACGAAGGACCACGCGGGGCGACGGGGACTGCTCCTGATGGTCAGCAAGCGCAACGGCCTGCTCCGCTACCTCGCCGAGACCCGGCGCGCGGATTACGCATCGCTCATCAAGAAGCTCGGTCTACGCAAGTAGCCCACACATCATTCACCCCCGTGGGTGGCAGTCGCTTGTGCGCAGCGCTTTCTGCGCTCCAGCCTCTGCCACGGCGGGATCTTCCGCCACAGCACCCTCGACTCTGAGAACTGCGGCATCACACCGCGCAGCGTGTTCCAAAGGACAAACGCTCCGCAACGCATTGACTGAAAGGCAATCATGACAACTCGACAGCATGTTTCAGTGGAACGCGAGATTGGTGGTCGCACCTACCGCCTCGAAACCGGCAAGATCGCAAAGCTCGCAGGAGGCGCAGTCGTCGCCACCTACGGGGAGACCGTGCTCCTCGCCACCGCCGTTCGCGCCAATCCGCGCCCCGGCATCGACTTTTTCCCGCTGACCTGCGACTACCGTGAAAAGGCACCTGCCGCGGGCAAGTACCCGGGTGGGTTCCGCAAGAAGGAAGGTCCACCAAGCGAGAAGGAAATCCTCACCATGCGCATGATGGATCGCCCGATCCGTCCTCTGTTCCCCGAGGGATTCGTGGATGAGGTGCAACTGCAAGTCCTCGTCCTTTCGCACGATGGACAGAACGATTCGGATGTGCTCGGTTGCAGCGCCGCGGCAGCAGCACTGCACCTCTCCGATGCGCCGTTCAACGGCCCCGTCGCGACTGTCCGCGTGGGTCGCATCTTCATTGATGATCAGCCAACCTTCGTGATCAACCCCACCCAAGCGCAGATGGAGTTCAGCGACCTGGATCTGGTGCTCTCTGGTCACTGCGACGGCATCAACATGATTGAAGTGGGCGCGGCTGAAATCGGCGAAGCCGATATGGTCGAGGCGATCCGCTTCGGATACGACAACGGCGTTCGCCCGATCCTCGAACTCATTGAGGAGTTGCGCGTCAAGAGCGGCGCTCCTGCGAAGCGTGCGGGCGATTCCGTGGCACCGAGCGCAGAGGTGATGGCGCTGGTGAAGGAGAAGGCATACGACCAACTGCTGAAGGCGCGCCAGATTCACGGCAAGCAGGCGCGCAACGACGAAGTCGATCGCATCAAGAAGTGGGTCATCGATTCGTCATTCGCCGTGCCAGCTGGACTGAGCTACACCGATCATCTTGCTGCAGAGAAGCGCCTCCGTGAAGCGAAGGAGAGCCTGCGTCTTCTGGAGAAGAAGATCACGCACTATCTCGTGGCCGAGAAGGGCGTGCGTGCCGACGGACGTGGTCTCGACCAGATCCGTGCGCTCGATATGAGCGTTGCGCTGCTGCCCCGCACGCACGGTTCCGCATTCTTCCAGCGCGGTGAGACGCAGTCGGTGGTGACCTGCACGCTTGGCACCACCAAGGACGAGCAAATCGTCGATGGGCTCATGCCCGAGTACGCAAAGAAGTTCTTCCTGCACTACTACTTCCCTCCATTCTGCACGGGTGAGGCCGGTCGAATCACGGGACCTGGTCGCCGCGAGATCGGACACGGGGCGCTCGCGGAGCGTTCGCTGCTCGCGATCCTTCCGAGTTCAGAGGACTTTCCGTACACCGTCCGTCTGACGAGCGAGATCACGGAGAGCAACGGCTCCTCCAGCATGGCAAGCGTGTGCGGCGGCTGCCTCGCTTTGATGGATGCGGGCGTGCCAATCAAGGCAACCTGCGCAGGCATCTCCGTCGGTCGCTTCACCAGTGGAGATGGTCGCGTGACGCATGTCACCGACATCATCGGTGAGGAAGACTTCTTCGGCGAGATGGACTTCAAGGTTTCCGGCACGCGCGATGGCATCACAGGCATTCAGCTCGACCTGAAGGCACGCGGCCTCAAGATTGATGAGATCGTTCAGATCTTTGAGCGTGCCAAGCAGGGACGACTGTTCCTGATCGGCGAAATGGAGAAGGTGCTCGCCAAGCCCCGTCCAGACATTTCACCGAATGCGCCGCGCATCACCATCGTCAAGATCGACCCGGAGAAGATCGGCAAGGTCATTGGTCCTGGTGGCAAGATGATCCGCAGCATTCAGGAGCGCACGGGTGCGCAGATCGACATCGAAGAGGATGGCACCGTCTTCATCGCCTGCTCGAACGCCGAAGCCGCCGCGCAAGCGAAGGCAGAGATCGAGGCGCTCGGAGCAGAGATCAAGGTCGGCACGATCTACGACGGAAAGGTCGTCTCGATCAAGGAGTTCGGTGCGTTCGTGGAACTCGCGCCAGGCACCGACGGCATGGTGCATGTCAGCGAACTCGCCCACGGCTTCGTGCGCAATGTGACCGAGGTGGTGAAGATTGGCGACCAGATCAAGGTCAAGGTCATCAACGTGGATGACACCGGTCGCATCAAACTTAGTCGCAAGGCATTGCTCGATCCGCCAGACCCGGCGCTCGTCCCCGCAGGTGGCGAGGGCGAGAACGATGGCGGTGGCGGCGGCGGTGGTGGCGGTCATCGCCGCGATGGCGGCGGCGGGCGTGATCGCGATCGCCGAGGCGGTGGGCGCGACCGACGCTAAGCGACAGGGCCCATTTCAGCCGTGAGCCGAGGTGCTTTGCGATTGCATAGCGCCTAAGTTGTGCCGTTGTCGGTATTTCCGAGATGACCTCGGTGGATGGACTATTGAAAACCTACTCAAAAGCCATTGAATGGCTGATCGTTGACTAGGCCTCTCCGGTCGATTGGGAGGTTCTGCGCACTCGGGCAGCGTGCAGGAACGGACAACTTCTTCCCATTTCCCATTTGCACAATGCCGATTTCTGATGCACAATCCGACACTAGGGGCGTCCCCCCCCTATCTGGCAGTTTCAGATAGGTTCCAGTTGTGAGCAGTTTCTGAACATTTCGCACAGTTTTCGTTTCGTGGAGGAATGCATGTCGGACACCACTGAAAAGATCGTGAACTGTGAAGGCGTCGTGAAGTGGTTTGACGCTCGCAAGGGGTTCGGCTTCATCGTTGGTCCGCAGGGACAGGACATCTTTGTCCATTTCAGCGTGATTGACCAAGAGCATGGCTTCCGCACGCTTCGGGATGGCGAGAAGGTGCAATACAGCGCACAGAGCGGCCCCAAGGGATGGGCCGCGACGGCTGCAAAGGCAACGAGTCGCGTACCGACTGCGACTGCGTGAGACGGGTCCGTCTGGCTTCCAGATGGAAGCCACACCGAGGCCTTCGTTCGGCTGATCGTTCCTTTCTTCATTTCCTTTCTATCTTGGTTCCGCTGTGCTGTGGGCTGAACTGATCATCGGTTTCGGGCTGGGGTTGCTCTTGGCATCCATCATTTGGTACGCCGTGGTCGGTCGCCGCATCGAACGTGCGTTCCGCGCAGAGCGGCAGTCCATCGAAGCCGAGCGGTTGGCGGAACTCGGTGCAATGACCAGCGGTCTGGCACACGAAATCAAGAATCCACTCTCGAGCATTGTGCTGAACGCCCAGCTGCTGCGCGAGGGAGTGATCGATGCAAATCTGCCCGAGGCCGATGCCGTGCCGTTGATTCGCAAGGTGGACTCACTCGCGCGTGAGACCACACGGATCCGCGCGATTCTGGAGGACTTCCTTCGCTACGCAGGACGATTCCGCCTGCACCGTCAGCCACACGATCTCCGCGATGTGGTGGGCGAACTGCGAGACTTCCTGCTGCCCCAGTCGGAGGCTGCGTCCGTCTTGCTGCGCACGGACCTGCCGCAGGACGCCGTGACGGCGCCTGTCGATGCAGATCTGATCAAGCAGGCGTTGTTGAATCTGATGCTGAACGCGATGCAGGCCATGGAGGCGAATCCAGCAGACGCGCGGAAAGAGTTGATTCTTCGCGTGGAGACCATGTCCGCGCACCCGCGACAACCGGCAGAGGCGGTGATCCATGTCATCGATACGGGACCTGGCATCGCCGCTGCACGCCAGGAGGAGATCTTCCGGCCTTATGTGACGGAACGCCGCGGTGGTTCTGGACTCGGACTGCCTGTGGCACGCCGCATCGTGGAGGAACACGGCGGACGTTTGACGCTCTTCAGTGAAGTCGGCAAGGGCAGTGACTTCCAGATACGGATCCCGTTGACGGCACCGCCGCAAGCCCCCACTGCGACCTCTGCGGCGGGATCCATACCGGCCTGACCGCGCGTCAGTCGATCCAGTCCTTCGCTTTCAGCCGCTCGGGGACGTAGACCTCTGTGACATAGGAGATGTCCTTCGTAATGAGCGACTCGACTTCCATCTTGAACCCATTGCGAAGCATCAGGGCGATCTCCTTCTGCCAGTGCTTCTTGCCCGCGAACCACGGGTACTCGGCGATCTGCTTCGCACGCTCCGTGTCGCGGTCGTTCAGCGCGATCTTCACATCGTCGCTGAGTTCGCATCGCGTGTAGTCCGCCGAGCGGATGCCCAAGTACTTCGCATCGGGGATGGCCATGCGCTGACTCTCGAACGCAAGATTGATCGATCCCTGCTTGATGACGGAGTAGATGTAGTGCCCCCAGGGGTCACAATCGAGCAGGCAGATGATCGGCAGACCAAGTTCATGATTCAGTCGGTACAGCAGGCGACGGACGCCGCGCGGAGGCTGCCCACTTCCCTCCGTGAGGATGCAGTTGTGCTTCTCCCAGAAACGGTCCTCGTTGAAGCGGCTCCAGACCGTGTCTTTTTCCACATGCAGCACGAATTTTGCCTCGCACTTGCCGAACTGAATGATCGAAGGCTCACAGATTGAAGGGATGGCGTAACCGCCCGTCCCCATTCGGCGGCAGTCAATCGTGTCGCCATTGTCGATGACCGTGATGTTGCCGACCATTGTGCCGCGCTTCTTCGCGAAAAGATTGAGATTTTCTCGCAAAGTCGTCAACGCGACTTCAATGTCTTCCAGGATGGTGTCGGACTCCTCCTGATCCTCGAAGGTCTTCTCCTTCGTACCCGCGATGGTGTGCAGGCTCTTGTAGTACATGCCACGGAGACTCAGCGTCTTCTGCGCCTCGAGCAGATCCTTGCAGCCCTTGGAAAGAAGCAGTGTCTGCATGAACTTTCGTGCCTGCGCCGTGTTGAAAAGGTTTCGCCGAAGCGTGGCATCACCCATCTCGAGGAGGCGGCGCTTCTCGTTGTAGGACGTATTCGAGATCGTGCGCATCGGAACGTTCACGAATGGATCGTCTTCGGCAAGCGCTGTCTTCGCGACCGACTTTCCGAGCGATCCGATCTTGCCGAGCGTCTCCTCGCGAACCTTTCCCGTCGCCCCTGCTGTGCGCCGCGTGCCAGAATCACCGCCGCTGCCTGCGCTGCCTGATGCCGATGTGCTCTTGCGTGCCATGCGTCCTCCGCGCCCGCTCAGTTGCCGGACCCGCGCTTGCGCCGTGAACGCGGCGCATCGTCTTCACCGAACAGCGATCCCTGCCCCTTCGTGCCCTTCGCGGGCGCAGCCTCATCATCGCCGGCTGTTTCCTTTGGTGGAGCGGCAATGCGCGACTCCATGATGACCACGGAGTCGTCCTTCCCCAGCGGATCCTCATCCTTCACGCGCCGCCCCTCATCATCGAGCACTGCGTCCGCCTCCTCGGTTTTGCGCTTCGCGACTCGCATCAGCGAGTCATACACCTTCTTCGCGGCGGTCCCCGTGATCGACTCGGTCGACTGCGCGATCTCCCCGATGTAACGCTCGAAGATGCTTCGGCGTTCACCCTCATGTCGCATGCGCTGCTTGCGGCGCATGTAAATCCCAAGCTTTCGCCCGACCTCCTGAAGACCAAGCTTCATCTCCTTGCGAATCTCGTCGTAGTCGGCAATCGCTTCCTTCGACTCGCTTGTGAAGGGAACCCACACGCTCGCCATGTGCACCATCACCACGAGTGGCCCCTCGGGGAGCGAGGCACGCGACTGGGAGAGCCCGTAGTTGCGCCAGGACGTTTCGAGCACCGCCTTGAATGATGCACAGGCAGATTGCTGGTACAGCAGTGGCACTCGGTTGGCGTATCGAATGACGCGAATGAGTTCATCCTTCGGCAGTTCACCGCCGTAAGCAAGACCGACCTCAATCAGAAACGGATTGCCGCGGTACACGTCGGCAGGTCGAGTGCACGCCGTAAAGAACTCCGCACGAACCCCCTTGAGGAGCCCAGAAAGCAGCGCCTTCGTACCGATGGGTACCAGGCAATCCGTAGGCGGCGCCATGATGCGTACTTCTTGAATCGCCTTGTAGATCGCCTCCGACTCCTTGTGACCGACCTGCTTGATCCATGTGCGGTTCGTGACACCCGCGCGTTCACAGATTTCCTTTGCAACGCTCGGCGAAACACGGGAGAACTCCTCCTGCAGGAACGATCCGATCTGCGTCCGCTCGGTGCGTTCCACCATTTGGATCAGGGTGCCGAGTTCAATCCCCTTCGGATGCGGCAGAATCTCCTTTGCTTCGGGCGGATGCTCATTCGTACCGCGCTTGAACTCGATTGTCTCATTGGATGGATTGACGAAGGTGATTCGCGCATGCGGATTCGCGATCGCGGTCTGATCGAGATACTCGTCGACGGACTGTCGGCCGCCCTGATATCGCCCCTCCATCTCGATGCTCACCTGAGTGCCGTGTCCGTCCGGGAAGAGTCCGTCGTCTTCCGGATGCTCCGTTTCACTCACAACATCTGCACGGTTCTTCGACGTGTCCATCTTCAGGAGCACCTCGACTGCCGGCTTCTTCTTGCTTGTCTTCGAAATGATGAGCACGGGCTGACCTGTCGTCATCAGCCCATACATGCCCGCCGCCGAAATGCCTATGCCCTGCTGGCCGCGGCTCATCTTGAGACGATGGAACTTCGATCCGTACAACAGACGACCAAAGATGTTCTCGATCTGTTGGCGGACGATGCCCGGACCGTTGTCACGCACCGTGACCTTGAATCGAGTCTCAGACCGCTGGAGAAGCTCCACGCGAATATCAGGGAGGATGTGCGCCTCCTCGCAGGCATCGAGGGCGTTGTCGACAGCCTCCTTCACGGCGGTCATGAGCGCCTTGCGGGGGTTGTCGAAGCCGAGCAAATGGCGGTTCTTGGCAAAGAACTCGCTGACGGAGATCTCGCGCTGCTTCTGCGCCATCTCTTCCGCCGTGGCGCCGCGGCGACCATCAGCAGGTTTGGAGCGGGTCTTTGGAGAGGCATCCATGCCGGCGGCGATAGTAGCCATGCCGAAGCATCGGCAAAAACCCACGCGAAAGTGCAGCCAACTCACAGGGTGCATCCGCTCACAAGACCGAAACTCGCCGCTACCATCTCGCCCCTTCGAACCAATCGAGTGCGATTCGCTGCGGAGTTCACCCCCCCCAAATCGGAAGGATTACCCCCATGGAAACCACCCTCATCATCTTGAAGCCAGACGCGGTTCAGCGCGGACTGATCGGCGCGATCACCTCCCGCTTTGAGCAGAAGGGTCTTCAGGTGGTCGGCATGAAACTCATGCGTATTTCGCAGGAATTGGCGGCGGAGCACTACAAGGATCACGCAGGCAAGCCGTTCTACGCCGGTCTGGTTCGCTTCATGACCAGCGAGCCGGTCGTTGTGCTTGCCCTTCGCGGCATGGGAGCGATCGGGGTGTGTCGCAACTTGATGGGCGCGACGTTCGGATCAAAGGCCGCCGCAGGAACGATTCGCGGCGACTTTGGCATTTCCAACTCTTTCAATCTGGTGCACGGTTCAGACAGCCCGGAAGCTGCAGCGCGAGAACTCGGCCTGTTTTTCAAGCAGGGCGAAGTCCTTGATTGCAAGCGTGCGATTGACCAGTGGGTCTACGACCACAGCGGTGGCAAGCCAGAGTGAACGCGGCGGAGGGTTGACCCCCTTCTTCAACGGGGGCCAGAGGCGATGCCAGCGCCCAGTGTGGGCGATCCATGTTGCACACGCAATAACCGCTTTTTTTGAATTTTGCTTGACCTTTGGGGGTGACTTGGGGGCACCGCGGAGACTTTGTGAAAAAAATCACAAAGTCGGCACCTCGCGGTCGATGGCCGCCGTAGAACTGATCACGCGGAAATGTCGTGTGCCGCGTTTGTGTCAGGCAACGTCGTTGGATCATCGCTTGTTCGGATCAGCGCCCAAGCGTGGCGCGCCCCCAAGGAGAGTCACAATGCCAAAGACCATCACACAGTCACGACCCAAGACAAGCCGCGCACGCGCGGTGACGCCAAGCGAGAGTGCCATCGCGGTGCGCCGTTCGGCACCGAGCATCGCTTTTGGCGCGACGCGCCTGCAAGGCAACTTCACTGAGGCGCAGCGCGCAACGGTGGAGAAGCTGATGCTCGAACAGATCGACTTTGTGGACAGTGCGGACTTCCGACGCGCCAATGCGCAGCGCCGAATCATGGAAGATCCATCGCCCGTCCCCTCCCCTGACACAAAGTGGTACCAGCCCCTTCTGAGTGATCGCCTGGGAAGCGGAAGCCTGCAAATGCCCAACGCACCGCGCTCCGTGGTTCTGACCGCAGCGCAGGAGCGGGTCATCTTCGCGCAGCTCAACTTTTCGCGCTTCTGCGCGGCGAAGGTTCAGCGGCGCATGAAGCGCGAAGGGGTGAATGCGCAGTTGGCGCGAGAGCTTCTTGCATGGTTCGACCGAGCCGAAGCGATTCGCACGCAGATCGCCGAAACCAATCTTGCGCTCGTGCTGGCGATGGCCAAGCGTGTTCGTTCGGCCGAACTGGATTTCGGGGACCTCATCAGCGAGGGCAACATGGCGCTGATGCGGTCCGTGGATAAGTTCGATTTCAGCCGCGGCTTCAAGTTTTCCACCTATGCATGTCGCGCGATCCTGAAGGCCTACAGCCGTCTTGGAATCAAGACGCAGAAGCACCGCAAGCACTTCCCTGTTGAATTCGATCCCGAATTGGAACGCGCCGATCACGTTGGCGAAGTCCGCTCGGCACGCGAGTCCGACACGCTTCGGGAAATGACAGACCTTCTTTCGGAAGGTCGCGCGGGCCTGACAGAGATCGAGCGCAGCGTGATCTTCCACCGCTTCGGACTCGACCGACCAATGGAGTCGTCGCAGTTGACCCTCGAGCAAGTAGGCGGCATCTTGGGCGTGACGAAGGAACGCGTACGGCAGATCCAAAACAAGGCGCTGGAAAAACTGCGCTTTGCCTTGGCATCAAACGATCGCCAATTCGATGCAGTTCCGGCCCTTGCCCGCAACTAAGCCCCTCGACAAGTGTCGGAATTCAGGCGCGCGCCGTCTCGCCTCGCGACAAAGCGATCGTGACAACGGCTGTCGTCATGAGGTGGAGGACAGCAAACACGATGAGAACCTTGGAGTAGTCCGCGAAGGTTGGCTCCGTGCCTCCGAGTGATGCAAGCAAAAGCACAGATAAAACCGTTCCGCTGAGGAAGCCGATATCGCCCGAAGCGCGAAATGCACCCAGTGTGACGGGAGATGCGCCCGACTGGACTGTCAGCGATACGGAACTGGCAAAGAGCCCACTCGCCGATACGCCAACGATCAACATCACAAGCCCGAGCACAGCAGGACTGGCACTCGCCACGGGGAGAAGCGCAAAGGACGCCGCATAGGACAGCCCAGAGATCAGCCGAACGCGTTTCGCTCCAAAGAGATCGCAAAGCCACCCACAAGGTCCAGTACCGAGTGCCATCAAAAGCAGTGGCAGCCCCACCAGTACTCCTCGAACAAGCGGCGAGTAGCCGAGCACCTGCGCAAGGGCAATCGGCAGCGTTCCCGTGAGAAGTCCACCTGTAGCCCGATCCACAAACGCCATCGCGAGCGGCGGCCAGACTCGCTCCGTTGTTGAGCCACTCGCCGTCGATTCATCCGCGGCGCGCACCGGCACACGGGGGAATGAATCCATGCGCCGCCAGCGCCAGGCAAGAATCCCAACAAGTGCACTCAGCGCAGCAGAAACTCCAAAGAGCCACATTGCAGAGCCCACTCCTTGCACTTGTCGCACCACGACGCCACCAAGCACCGCGCCAAGACCAAGACCGATGAGCAGAGGCGATGATGCAATCCCAAGGCCGACGCCGACACGACCAACCGAGCGCCCCCGGACGATGTCGAACAGCGCCGCAAACACCAGCACGTCCGTGACTCCCTCGAGGCATCGGAGAGCGAGCGTCCAACCGATCCCGAGCGGCAGCGCCATGACGGCAAGGAGCACGCCATCGGCGAGTGACGCAGCGATGAGAACAGTCCGCGAACCCCAAGTGCGACGCACCGCCCACAAGAGTGGCACGGCGACGAGCGCGCCGAGCAGATTGATACCGTTGAAAATCTGTGCCTCTGGCGCAGAAGCTCCATAGCGATCCACAAGCAGTTCCTTGACAACGGGCGCTGCCATCGTGTCGGGGATAGCGGAGAGCAGGATCAGCAGCAGGAGCAGCGGATGCACAGGTCGAGCCTAGCACTGCACATCTCCGCAGGCACTTACACTGACGGCATGGCCGCTTCCAAGCTGTTCCCATCATGTACGGATGCACTCCGAGGCGTGGTCAGCGATGGCATGCTGATTGCGGTTGGGGGCTTCGGGCTCTGCGGTATCCCTGAGCAACTGATTCTGGCGCTGCGCGAGAGCGGCGCACGCAACTTGACCATCGCCAGCAACAATGCGGGCATCGACGACTGGGGACTTGGCTTGCTGCTGCAAACCAAGCAGATCCGCAAGATGATCTCCAGTTATGTCGGAGAGAATGCAGAGTTTGAACGTCAGTTCATGGCTGGTGAGCTCGAAGTCGAATTCACACCGCAAGGCACACTCGCCGAGCGCCTGCGGGCGGGCGGCGCGGGTATCCCGGCGTTCTTCACCAAGACGGGCGTAGGAACGCTTGTGGCTGAGGGGAAACCGCATGAGGTCTTCGACGGCGAAAGCTTCGTGATGGAACGCGGAATTCGCGCTGACGTTTCACTCGTCAAGGCCTGGCGGGGTGATACGGCGGGCAATCTGGTCTTCAGAAAGACCGCGCGCAACTTCAACCCAATGGTTGCAGCGTGCGGCAAGCTCTGTGTGGCCGAGGTCGAGGAGATCGTGCCCGCAGGAACACTCGATCCTGATCACATCCACACTCCCGCCATCTTTGTAGACCGACTTGTGAAAACGGTGAGTGAAAAACGGATCGAACAGCGGACTGTGCGAAGCACCACATAGAGTCCGATAATGATACAATCTCCTTGTTTCCACGCTGCCGGGAACTGGTGGTGCCTGGGCCAGTCAAAACACTTGCTCACAGTGGCATACATTCTCGGTTCGTTCGTTCATGAACTGGTGAGAAAGATTGTGTGACCAGCTCGCACTTCGCTTCGAGAAGGAAAGCACCTATGAGGACACCGCGGATACTCGTTGCATGCGCCATCGCTGCCATTTTCCAGATGGTCTCCCCCTGTTCGGTCGCCCACGCGCAACTCGGAGCGAACGCTGGCTTTATCGAGGCGTTCCAGCCCGACTTCCTTTCACGCGACATGGTGGTGTTTGCAGATGTGCTCGAACTCGATGAAGCGCAGCAGGCGGTTCTCGAGAGCCTTCTCAACGACTACTCCGACAGCTTCAAACTTGGTACCGAAGGGTTGAAGGACAGAATGAAGGCGATGAAGGATCAGATCCTTGCAGCCGGTGATCAAGGTGCGATGGGTGTCATTCTCGGCCCGATCAACACCTGGACGGCGGAGAAGCAAAAGTTACGCGAGCGATTTGTCGAAAATGTTCAGGCAATCCTGAGCGATGAGCAGGTGGCTCGCTGGCCGAAACTTGAGTGGGCCATGCGGCGTGAAAAGGAGCTGCCGCGCGGCGTCTTGAGCGGAGAGAGTCTTGACCTTGTGACAATCGCTCGTGCCTCGGAGGTGCCGCCCGAAGTGATGAAGGCTTCCGCCAAGGAAATCACCAGCTACGAGAGTGCGATCGATGGTGCGCTCGCCGACCGAGCGCGGCAAATGTCCGAGTCGCAGGAACGGATCAAGGCGGCGCTTGTGAGCAACGACAACAGCGCGGGACTGCGGGAGATTGAATTGATTGTGGCAAAGCGTGTTGCCCTACGAGATCTGCAAGAGAAATACATCCCAATCCTTGCGACCGCATTTGGACCGCAATACGGCCCTCCCTTTCGCGACCGCGCACTTCGGGAGGCGTTTCCAACCGTCTACCGCCCAAGTTCGATGATTCCTTACTTCGCAGCTGCTCGCGAGTTGCCAGGGCTTTCGGCTGACCAGACCACCCAACTCAACGCGCTCGAGGCGGAATACAGCAAGTGGTATGCGCAGTGGCAGAACAATCTCGCCCAGGTGTACCGCACGGAGGAGCCCAAGAAGCAGTCGGAGGAGGCGCGGCGACGCGCCACACAGGGCCAGGCAAACGTTCCCAAGCCAAGCGATCCCTACAGGCCGATGCATGATGAGCGGGACCGCTACGACGACCAGACGCGCGAAACAATTTGCAAGATTGTCGGACCAGATTTATGCGAGCAGTTGCCAGGTGCGGCAAAGATCGCGGCGGCACAGCAAAGACCGATGACGGGCGCATCGAAAACCGGTGCGGAACCCACCCCAAACCTTGCACCGGATGGCGACATGGCTGAACCTCGCGGCGGGAGCCGAGGTGCGGAGAGCCGTGCACTTCCGTCAACGGGATCCCGCAGTTCGAACAAGGACGCACCAAAGTCCGCAGACTGAATTCATGACGCCGCCCGCCGCCGAATTACAACTCTCAGCGAACGGCACCAAGCCGAGCGAAAAGCCAGTCGGAAGCGCCGAGGCGGAAGCAACTCGCATACGCGATCGGTGCAAGGCGCTCGGAATCGAGTGGCTGGAGAAGGCGCCCGAGACAGATGCTGCCGCGATCAATCTCCTGACACCTGAGGTTGCCGTGCGCGTCCGAGCTGTTCCCTTCCGCATTGAAAAGGGGCGCGTTCATGTGGCGATGTTCAATCCACTTGACCTGATGGCGGCGGATGAGATTGCCACGCTCGCACGAATGCCGGTCACACGAATCGGACTTGAGCCGGCGCCCTTTGGCGATCTGATGCGGAAGGCGTATGGCACGACCGCCGCCCGAATCGCGGAGTCGCTCGCCGGCACGGGCGATGCGCCCGCCGAGGAAGGGGTTCACAATGTGGACGCGATCGAAGCGGCTGATGTTCACCGCATGGCGGAGCAGCCGACCCTCATCAATCTGGTCAACCTGCTCATTCTTGAAGCGATTCAGAGCCGAACGAGCGACATCCACATCGAGCCGTTCGAGAACGACATCAAGATCAAGTACCGCATCGATGGCGTTCTGATCGAGCAGCCATCGCCGCCAAAGCACCTGCAGGCAGCGCTGGTAGGTCGCATCAAGATCATGTCGATGATGAACATCGCCGAGCGGTACATCCCGCAGGACGGTCACATCACGCTGCGCTTTGAGGGACGCAAGGTGGACCTTCGTGTTTCGACGGTGCCCACGATCTACGGCGAGAGCATCGTGATGCGAATCCTCGACAAGAGCAACCTGCCGCTCGACCTTCGCGGTCTTGGCATGAGCGATGCGCATGTCGCCACCATGGACCGGCTGATCGATAAACCGCATGGCTTGCTGCTGGTGACTGGTCCCACGGGATCTGGAAAGACCACCACCCTGTATGCGGCGCTCAGCAAGCTGTACGACCCGACGCTGAAGATCATTACGGTGGAGGACCCTGTCGAGTATGAGCTCGCGGGCGTCAACCAGATTCCCGTAAACCCCAAGCGTGGGCTGACGTTCCAGATCGGACTTCGTGCGATCCTCCGCCAAGATCCCGATGTCATCCTTGTCGGCGAGATCCGAGACAACGAGACGGTGGATATTGCCATCCGATCGGCACTCACCGGCCATCTCATTTTGTCCACGCTGCACACGAACGATGCGATCTCAAGTATCGGACGACTGACGGACATGGGCGCAGAGCCTTTTCTTGTCGCGAGCGTGCTTGAGGGGCTTCTCGCACAGCGACTCGGCAGGCGACTTTGCGCCCTCTGCCGAAAGCAAGTGCCGATGACAGAGGATTCGCGCGTGCGTCTGACAGCGACAGAAATCAATGGTTTCGGCGGGAAAGAGTGGATGCCAGGGGGCTGTGATGAGTGCAAAAACAGCGGATTCCGCAGGCGTCTTGGCTTCTTTGAACTGATCCGTATTTCCTCAGCGCTCCGACAAGGCATCGCCAAAGGAGTTCCTCTGGCGGAACTGAAGACGCTACTCGACGACGACTTCATGACCATGCGCGATGACGGCATACGCAAGGCGCAGTCTGGGTTGACCACCATCAATGAAGTACTCCGTGCGACACAGGATGTCGAAGATCTGACCGCATAGTCCTCCCATGCCCTCATTTCGGTACCAAGGCATTGGCTCTACAGGAGCCGGCATCATCGAGGCGCAGGATCGCTCCGAGGCGATGCGCATATTGGAGCTGAAAGGCGTGGTAGCAACCTCACTCGAGGAAGCACGCGAGAATGGTCAGCGCGTCCGAGTCCAAGGTGCCGCCGCAGCACCTATCCGACTCACAGCGCGTGGCAGGCCGACGATCGCCCGTACGGAGTTGGCAACCCTGGTCCGCAATCTTGCGACTGCCTTGGAGGCAGGTCTCCCGCTCCTTCAGTCTCTTCGCACCGTTCGCCGTCAGGCGGTAGGGCGGGCGCTTCCGGTGATCCTTGACTTCATCATTGAGCGCGTCGAGGCTGGTGTCACGCTGCACCAGGCAGCAAAGGAGTACGGGCCACCCTTTGACGACATGACCGTCGGCATGTTCCGAGCCGCAGATGCATCGGGACGAAATGCGGAAGTGCTGCACCAACTCGCGGACTTGCTCGACCGCTCGGTCGAACTCCGCCGAGAACTGGTGGGCGCCACCGTGTATCCGATGATCGTGGCAGGACTCGTGGTGGCGAGTGTGATCGTCCTCGTCACATTCGTTCTTCCGAAACTGATGAAGCCACTCATGAGTCAGCCTGGCGGTGGCGAGCTGCCATGGCCCACCACGGTGCTGCTGAACGTGGCCGACTTCACCGCGTCGTGGTGGTGGCTCATGCTGCTGGCCATCGTTGCAGCACTCCTCGCTTGGCGGGCATGGATCGCCGTGCCTACGAACCGATTGCAGATGGACCTCTTGCTGCTGCGGATTCCGATCCTTGGAACGCTGCTTCGCGATGTTGCCGTGGCGCGCTTCACGCGCACGCTCGGGACGCTGGTCTCGGCGGGCATTCCGATCCTTCAGGCACTCCGCGTCGTGCGCGACACGCTTGGCAACGCCGCCATGATGGCCGCGATCGACCAAGTCCTTGAACGCGTGACCACAGGATCATCTCTTGCGGATCCTCTGGAACGGTCCGGACTGTTCCCCCCGCTTCTTGTGCAGATCGTGAACATCGGCGAGAGATCGGGTCGTCTGGAACCGATGCTGCTGCACGCTGCAACTGCGTTTGACCGGCAAGTCAACCAGTCGTTGAAAGTCTTTACCAAAGCCCTGCCACCCGTGTTGCTCATCGTCATGGGCGCCATCGCTGGCTTCGTGCTCAGTGGAATCCTGCTGCCGCTGCTGAAGATGCAGCAAGGTCTCGCTGGCTAAGCAACTTATGAGTGTCCCGTTCCCCTTCGTGCTCTCTCTTCATTCGGAGAAACAAATCATGTTCTCATCCCAACGATCCACAATCCCCCCCATGTGCCAGATGCGTCCGAATCACGGAGGATTCCCCTCAACTCGGCGCAATGACCGCGGCTTTAGCTTGCTCGAAGTCATCGTGGCCGTCACCATCGTTGCGATCCTTGCTGCCGTTGTTGCACCGAATGTGATCAAGTGGATCGGTGATGCGAAGACGAAGACGGCAAAGGCTGGCGTCAAACAAATCGCAAGTCAAGTGCGCCTGTACATGGTGGCATCTGGCTCGAGTACGCCACCCGATGACCTCATCGTCTTGACGGAGGGCGACAATCCTCAGATGGAGGGGGGAGCCAAGTCGCTCGACGATCCATGGGGCGGGCGTTACACCATCAAGGTGCCAGGCGACAGCGGCGCGGCGTTCGAAATCCTGAGCTATGGAGCCGACAAGCAGCCCGGTGGAGAAGGCGAGAATGCTGATATCTCGAGCGCACAGTGAGCAGATGCGCTGTGCCACATGACCTTCGAAAGAGGGGATGAGACTGATGCGCCGTGCGTTCACTCTGATTGAACTGATCGTCGCCATTTTGGTGATGGTCATCATCGGAGGGATGGTTGTGCCGCGCTTGGCAACCACGACGCGGATGGAGCAGGAGGCTGCAATCGATGCGGTGGAGGAGTTGCTTGCCACATACGCGTTTCGCGAAGCGATGTCAGCTGGTCAGCAGATCGCGCTCTGGCAAGATCCGAAGTCGGGCGACCTTTCACTTCTGGTCAAGGGATCGGCCCTCAGCACAACAGGCGACGTTCTCGAGAAGCAGGACTGGGAGCAGGATCGGATGAGCGACCCCGTGCATCTGCCGACGGCGCTCCGCCTTGTGGATGTTGTCATCGATGGAGAGCCCGTGACCGGGAGTGACTGGATGGCGCCGAGTGTGCCAGGTGGTGGACGCCCCTCGATCGAACTGAGGCTTGAATCTGATCTTGTCGAGGCGACCGTTTTACTTCCCTCATCAGCAATGACGCCCCTGCGGCAGCAGCAAGGCAGGCGCGAGGCGTTCACACGCGAACAGGTTGATTTGGATGGCGGCCTACGAGGAGAACGCTGGTGATGCCGTCCAGCGAGGAGTCCGGTGCAGGTATCCCGCATCGGCGTGGACAGCGTGCGTTTGCACTGATGGAGGTCATCGTGGCCGGGGTGATCTTGGCGATTGGCCTTGGCGCAGCGATCTCCCTCGCGATGCAGTCATTGACTGCGCAGCAGCGCGGCGAGCACGCTGTTCAGGCTGCCGCACTAATGGACGAACTGCTCGGCAGTCTGGTGACACTCGGCCCTGTGGAATGGAACAGGCAGTATCAACCATCCGGCGCATTTTCGTCCTTTGATCCCGGCTACAAGTACGCAGACTTTCAGTACGACATGAAGATCGAGGACGCGCCACAGGGCATGCCGTGCGATGTTCTCCTGATAGTGACGGATCCTCTCGGGCGCGAGTACCGATGTGCGACCCGTGTTGCGCTGCGGCTCGGCGAGGATCCAGATCCAGAGCGCAGTCCGCGCGAGCCGATTGATCGTCAGGGGTATTTTGAGTCCCTTGAGGAGGATGCAAGTGCAGCCAAGTGATCCCCTCTCCTCTACAGGGTTTCGGGCAGAGCGCCGGTGCCGCCATCCATGGGCGAGTTCCCCTGCCCCTCGGCGCCGCGGCTTCACGCTCGTGGAACTCATCATCGCGGGGATCATCGCTGTGATTGTGGTCGGCACGATCGGCGGATCGCTCCAACAGCTTGCGGCTGCGCGAGCGACAGCGCGCATACGTCTCACTGCCCACCTGCGTGCCTACTCGGCTCTCGAGCGGATTCGCCGTGAAGTGCAGGCAGTCATTCGAAGCGACAACCTGATCGATACTCGAGTGGTCATCGAACCGTCGACAGTTCCCGCGCCAATTGAAGGTGGCGAAATGTTTCGGAGCACGCTCCGCGTCTACACGACCAAGATCGCTCCGGTGCGGAACAAGACACTCGAAGGGTCTGGCTTGGAGCACGAGATCCAGTTCCGCGTTGAAGACGATGACGGCGGGTGTGCTCTTTGGATGCGTGATGATCCAGTCCCAGATGAAAACGATGAGGGTGGCGGTACAGCAGATCCGATCATGGACGGTGTGCTGGGCATCTTCGTGGAAGCCTTCGACGGCGAGGACTGGTTCGACACATGGGATTCGGATGTCAGTGGTCTGCCCCATGCTCTTCGAGTCTGGATTTATGCAGGTGGCGATCCGGAAGGTGAGGACCCCTACGAGGACCAAAGGGAACTGCTGACCCTGCGAACGATTGTGCCGATGGATCGAGCTACACCGCCCTATGAACCTCCCGAGCCCGACGAAACAGATGCCAACGTGGATAGCGCCCTTGCTGCCGATCCGTCCGGCGCTGCGGGGGCGAGCGGTGCACTCGGTGCAGGTGGAACGGGCGGTGCGAGCGATCCCACTGCTGGCGTGCCGCTCTCTGGGTCTGGCGGTGCAGCCGGAGGCTCAGGAGGAATCGGGGGACGTGGCGGCCCCGGCGGACGGGGCGGCCCGGGTGGACGCGGCGGGCCAGGAGGCGGGATCCCACGCGGAGGTGCCGGTGGAGTCGGGCGTCAAGGGGGACCCAATTGATTCGCCGGCAGATTGATCACAGTCGCCGAGGTGCAGTGCTCGTCATCGTCATCTGGGCAGTCGCCATCGCGGCGGCACTTGCCGCTGGACTTCAAGTCGTGTCATTCCGTCAGGCGAGCATGGGCAATCAGGTGATCGCGCGACTGCAGGCGCGGTGGTGTGCACGCGCAGGAGTCGAAACGATGATCGCGATCATGGAGTATCACACGGAAAACCCTGATCCCGAGGATGCGCTGGCGCTCATCACCGAACTGCAGGACAACTCCTACGGCGAACTCGAGACGGGAATCTGGGATATTCGCCATACGCTCGCACGGGTCGAGATCGCAGGCCCGCTCGATGAGCACTCCAAAGCAAACATCAATCTGCTGAATCAGGTGCAGCTGATGAATATCCCCGATATGGGCATGGACACTGCGCAGGCAATCGTGGACTGGCGAGACTCGAACACGGAGCCGGGGCTCCTCGGTGCGGAAGCGTCGTTCTACCGTGGTCGGGGAAAGTCCTATGGCCCGCGAAACAAGGACTTTCGCAGCACTGCCGAAATTGAACTCGTCGCGGGAGTTATGCCCGAATCGTTCCGTGACGAGGATTGGAACCTCAACGGTCGTCTCGATGCGAACGAAGATGATGGTGAGTTCACATGGCCCAATGACAATGAGGACGGCGTGCTCGACGCGGGCTGGAGTGATCTGCTGACGGCATCTTCACGCACATCGCCGCTTGCACTGAGTGGAGAACCTCGACTGAATCTCAAGGCACAGGAGACGGACACTCAGGTCTTGATGGAACGCGTTCCGATGTCAGAGCCGCAAGCGACGGCACTCCTCGCTTATGCAAGGACGCCGAATGCGCGACTCGAGCAGTTGATGGTGGCACCGCTCAGCACGCTTTCGGGTGGGCAAGGGCAACAGGGTGCGCAAGGGGCTCAAAGTGGCACGGGAGCGGGGCGAACGGGTCGGTCAAGCGGAGGTGCGAGTCGGCGCGGAGGATCGGTGCAGCAGCAGTCGCCCAACAACCTTGACCCTGTCACGGTGGGCAATGTGCTGAATGAGTGCACACTTGAGGAGTTCACGCAGCCGAAGCCTGGCAAGATGAATATCAACACCATCTCAGAGGAAATACTTCGCGATGTCTTTGACTTGAATCCGCGACTTGCGAGCGCCATCATCCAGCGGCGTGACGCGAAGTCGATGGGACTGACCAGCCTGGATGCCATCATGGACATCCCTGGAATGACGCCCGAAGTACTCTCCCCCCTGTCCCGAGTGCTGGATGTTCAGAGCTTTGTGTTCACGATCTCTTCCAAGGGTCGCTCCCTTATGGGAGGCGCAGAACATGAAATGGTGGTGACAGTTGATCGTTCCACAGTGCCAGCACAAATCCTGATGTACCGAGAACCTTGACCGAAGACGACTGACCATCGAACTGAACGCATGACACTCAAGCGCCCCAAGACCAAGCAGACGAAAGCCGCAGCGGACCCCGCGCGCGTGGCCATTTTTTCGCCGCGTCAGGTCAAGGGCAGCGTGACGCAGTGCGATGCTCTAGTGGTCGCACTGACGGGCACGAAGATCGAGTGCATCGCTGCGCAGTCGTGGGAAGGTGCATCGTGCCTCGCGGACGCGCACGGGTGGGCAGCGGAGCAACTCGCTGCAAGAACGGTGATGCTGCTCGATGGGGCGGATGTGATTTCGCGGACGATGGCACTGCCACCCGCATCGCCGGATCAGTTGGAGATGGCGCTACGGCTGCAAGTCGAAAATGTCTTGCTCGGCGGCGCGGCACGTTGGCGAACCGGAGCGGCAGTGCTGCCCTCCAACGATCCAGACCGCGAGCGTGTCGCGCTGATGGTCGACTGGCCAGTGGCGAGTGACGGTCCTCCACTTCCAAGTTGCTTTGGCGATGCGCGGGAGGTGCTGTACGCGCCTCCGATCGCTGCGCTTGCAGCTTTGACGCTTGCAACCATCGCACGCGGATCGCACGAATCGATGTGCTTGCTGCTGCAGCGCGAGTCGGGCGGGATCTCGCTTGCGTACTCCAACGGGATCAAGATCGCGCTCCGTACCGCGCTTGAAGACGGAAAGGACTTATCAGCTTGGAAGGAAGCCGTCGTGCGAACCGTCGCCGAAAGCCTCATGATGTTGGAACTGCCCGATGCGGCGCTCGCGCAGACGATGGCTGCGTTGCGTCAAGCGATCGACAAGCAACCGGACGGGCTGCTGCTGCCGTGCGGCGATGGATGGTCTGCAGTCGCAGGTCTTGCGTCAGGGGTGAGCGACCGCAGCGAATGGCAGCAACGCTTCGGCGTTGCGCTCGGATGTGCCGTTGCTCTGACGAGTTCGCTCGCCCGCTTGCTTTCCCTTCGACTCAAGGCTGAGGCGGAGAGTGCGCAGTGGTGGCTTCGCATGCTGCGAACCCTGGAGCGACCAACGGTCGCTGCAAAGCTCGGCGTCGCAGCGCTGCTCGCACTCGGCTTGGTGCCGATGGGCGTGGCACGTGGGCGGCTGGCCTATCTGGAGTGGCAAGTGCCGGACCAAGAGCTTCTCCGTGCACAAATGGACCGGGTGGACAAGGAGCGGGAGATGTACCAAGAGATCGCCCTCAAAGCGACTCCGATGACAAAGTTGCTGGGCGATCTCGCATCATGCACGCCAGAGGGAATTGAGGTGACGGGGATCACGATCGATCAGCAAGGGCAACAGGCCAAGGTAGACATTCAGGCTGAGGCGATTCGGGTCGAAGGTTCAGCAGGAACAAAGGAGCCCTTCCAACTTGTCAACTTGATGCAGCAGTTGCTGCGTGAGTCGAAGGTGTTCGAGAAGATAGAAAAGTCCACGGAGAAGGCAGATGCAAGCGGTGTCGTGTCATTCAATCTGACAATGACGGTGAAAGATCCCGTGCATCTGCCTGCCTACAAGGTGGAGCAGGACTTCGCGGTAAAGAGTTTGCGCGAGCGGCGATATGGCCCGCCGCCCACGGATCCCGCTGCAGCCAGCGGTCCATCTGGTGCGGTGGCGGCGGAAACCGCTGAGATCTCACCCCCCTCGCCTGTCGACGAGCCCTCAGCCGCCGCAACTCCAACAGTCGTGGGATCCGCAGCACCTGCCGCGGCCGCAGATGCCGTGGTGACGGCGGATTCGGCGGCTCGGCGTTCAACCTCAGGATCAGGACGAGCACCAGGCGCCGCGCGCACGCGCGAGCGCTCTGCGGAGTCGTCTCGGCCAGTGATCCCACCGCCGCTGACGGAAGCGCAGATCGGATCCATGACCGAAGTGGAGGCGAAAGAAGCCGTGGGCCGTATCGCGACGGCAAAGAACGCTGCGGGCTTGGATGAGGAGACTCGTGATCGCCTCAAGCGAGAGTTCGATGCTGTCATGCGCAGACTGCGTGAGGTGAGGAAGTGAGTACGGCTGCAGGCAGCAAGCATGTGCTTCTCGCGCAGTACATGGCGCTGAGTCCGCTCATGCGCTACGCGCTCGCCGGAATCTTGGCCCTCGTCCTATGGCTCTTTCTTGAGGACTACTGTTGGGCACCAGCCCGCAAGTGGTCGAATGAATGCACACAGATCGAGGACAACTTGGAGCGCTGCAGCGAGCTCCGGTCGAACCTTTCCGATTATGTAAAGAGCAGTGCGGTGACGTACGGAACGGTCGCGATTCCGACGGACATCCCGACAACTCGCGAGGGAATCTCGAAGAGCGTCGATGAGATTCTTCGGAAGAATGGAGTCGCCAAGTTCGGCTACGAAGAGATTGGTGGTGGGAAAATGCCATCGGGCGCCTTCATAAAGTCCGTTGGGACCAATCGCGTGGAGCGCTGCCGTGGAGAGTTTCAAGTCGAAACGACAGCTGAAGTGCTTACAAAACTCACTCGCGATCTCGAGCAATCAGACTCGATCGATGCCATTGCGAGCATCACGATCCGACGCAACAAGGATGACAAGGCAAAGTTGACCGTGGACCTTGTGGTCGAGGGGTGGGCAAATGCCGGAGGTCCCAAGTGACACCGCAGTACCGCATCGAGTGGACGCGGGCTGGCTGGTCACTCGGCATCAGTGCCGTGTCGGTGGCGACATTGGTTTGGCTGGGTGCCTCGGCGCTCATTCCGATTTTTGCAACGCTGCGCACATCTGGAAGTGCCGACAATCTTGACGAGCCACTCAAGAAGCCGCTGCAAGAGCATGACGAGCTGATGCAGAGGTCGATCGATCGATTTGTCGGCCGAAGCCTTTTTGATCGAGTGCCAACAGACTGGCCACGGCCTGCACCCGTCCAGCGTGCTGCGCCAGTCGTTGCTCGCACGGAACCACCACCGCCGCCACCGCCACCGCCACCACAGCGGATTTACGGGGGGCCAAAGCCTCTAGCAATCATCGGTGACTCAGTGATCTTCGATGGATCAGCCGAGCCCGTGCGGGTCGGGGCGACCTTTGGGGATGTAAAGGTCCTCCGTGTTGTGCTGCCATACAGCGTGGTGGTCTTGTGGGACCGCGGCGAACACACCGTGCCTCTCTTCGCAAGTGATCCAACCCTCTGGCAAAGTGAAGCACCCACACAGGATGCCTTTCGGTCTCCAACATGGACGGCACCGGCAGATCGCGTGAGTGAGCCGCAATGGGGCGATGGATCCCTGAACAGACCGCGCACTTTCGCCTCACCTGATGCCCGCGCAAGCCTGCCATCGGGCGCAGTTTCCGCCCCAGAAATACCTGAGCCACAACCCGCCGACAACGGATCTTCGCCACAACCGGCGCCCGAAGTGCCTGCGCCCGCCACAGCGCCTCAGGGCATGCCACCGCCCCTGACTCAGATTCAAGTCCAGAGCATGTCGCGCCCCCAGGTCGTTGCCGCGCTTGCACGCACCATGGCCGCGCGGGCGCAACCAAACCTCGACCAAGCGACGCAGCAAAGGCTCCAGCGTGAATTGGAGATGCTCCGTGCCCGCCAAAGCGCACTCCCGCAGATAGATCAGGGTCGAAACCAGCAATGAATTGCCCTCAGTCGCGTTCCAATGGAGACACCATGACTCGTATCCACCAACCTCCTCATGCAACGGCTGATCGGTCGTCGACGCGGTGTCCGCGATCAGAGACTTTTGGTGGATGTCTCTGCATGATCGTTGTCACCGCGCTTGCCTTTATCGGAAGCCAACCTGCTTTCGGGCAGACACCTCGGGGAGTGAGCCCAGCAACCCAGCCGAGCGCACCGCCACAGCCGGTCGATCCACCGCCGCCCGACATCGCGCCACCCCCAGCAGCGATTCCCATTGTCACGCCTGCGCCAACCGTTCCCGCTGGAGTATCTGGTGGAACGCCTAGTCAGCGCACATTGAATGCCCGTACGGCAGTTCCCGCCCCTGCTCTTGCACCCGAGCCAGTTCCAGTTCCAGCAGCGATTCCTGGGCAGCAGCCGCTGGACCCCGCTGCCGATGCAGGGCAGAACCCCGACTCTGACTTGCAGCAGCCCTCGCCCGGCGGCGACACCGCCACACAGTCCGGGATCATCGATCCTTGGGAGCCACCCGCACGACAAGGGCGACGCGATCGGCGTCCCACCGATCCAGAGGAGCGATCGGTGTTCGCGGTGAATGGTCGATCGGTCAAGGATCTCATTCCTCTGATCGTGTCATGGACGGGCAAACCGGTCATCCCAAAGGCTGACACGCTCGAGACCAAGAAGATCACCATCCTCAATGACAGACCCGTGACGCGCGTCGAAGCGCTCGAACTGATCTACCAAGCCCTGCGACTCAACGGCGTCGGGATCGTAGAGACTGACTCCCTCATCATGATCGATGATCTCGCGCAGGTGAACAAACTGCTGCCAAGCGTTGTGCTTGGACCAGAAGTCAATGTGCTCGAGCTTCTGGAAAACGGTCAGTATGTCATCAAGATCTTCCAGCTGAAGCACGCCCGCGCATCATCGGTCGAACAGCTCATCTCCGCATCGAAACCTGACTACGCGCAAATCTCGACCGATGCGAGTTCCAACCAACTCGTTGTGGAGAGCGATGTGGGATACGCCAAGCGGGTCCAAGAAGTGATCCATCTTGTTGATGTGCCGCCATATGAAGACACGATCACTGAGACATTCCGCCTGAAGTTCGCTGATGCGACCGTCATTGCCGACGCCATCAATGTGGTGTTCGTGCCGAACAGCGCAGCGGGTGGCGGCGGTCGTGCCGCCCAGCCGCGACAGGGGAATCGGGCTGGACAGAATCCGCAGCCGATCCAACAGGCAGGAGGAGCGGCGGGTGGCGGTGATGCGCCCATACTGACCACGCAGGTTCTTGCTGCAACCAACTCGATCACCATTCGCACCACCCCAGAGATCATGGAGAACATCCGATCGATGGTCCTTGAGTGGTGGGATGTCGCACCCGACCGAGGTGGCAGCATCTTCAAGTCCTACGATTTGGCTTATACAGATCCACTGAAGGTGAAGGAATTGCTTGATGCGCTGCTCGGATCGGGCGGCGGCACAACACGCACGGGCGGGCAGCGGAACAACGCCCGAAACCTCGCTGTCCCCGGCGGTGGCGGAGGCGGCGACGCTGGTGGCGCGACTGCCGCGACGCAAGGAGTCTTCACGATCGAGGCGTACCCAGACTCCAACAGGCTCGTGGTTGTCTCGAAAGCTCCCGACAACTTCGTATGGCTGGACGCGCTCCTTGCGAAGATCGACACCCCGCTTGAGGCAGGAATGCCAGAGAACATCCCTCTGAAATATGCGAGCGCTGTGGATGTCGCACAACTCGTCAATATTCTGCTCGCCGAGAGTGGATCGGGTGGATCTCTTGAGGCACCCGCAGAGGGCTTGAACGCGGACTTCACTTCAACGCAGGGCGGTGATGTCGGAACGACACCCGGGGTGACGGGTACGACCGGCGGTAGTTCGACCAGCACACCGCGCGAGATTGAGTTCCCCTGGCAGGGCGGTGGCGGAGCCCGCGGCGGGAATCAGGACCAGCAGTCAGAAGTCAGCGCACTCATCGGCAAGAGTCGTGTGGTGCCAGTCGCGGAACAGAACTCGCTCCTTGTCTTGGCGCCGCCAGAGATCAAGGGCCAGATCAAGGACTTGATTACGAACCTCGATACGCCGGGGCGCCAAGTCATGATTGCAGCAATTCTTGCTGAAGTGCAACTTGGCGATCAGTTTGCCATGGGAATCCAGTTTGGTCCCGCCGGATCGATTTCGCCCTTGAACCCGAACAACGCAGTGGTCATCGGGGCTACGGGGGAAGGTGAACGGCTGAGCTTCACAGGCGCCAAAGACAACATCTTTCCTTCGGTCTTGAACGTCTCAAACTTCAACTTCGGTGTGAATGCCACCGTCATCCTTCAGGCGTTGCAGCGCGACACATCCGTACGAATTCTTCAGCAGCCGCGCGTGTTCACCACGGAAAACGAAGAGGCTGTCTTCTTCACAGGACAGGATGTCCCCTTCCTGACTGGACAAACGACGGGTGGAGCGACCGGTGGCGGCACCACAAGCAGCTACGACCAGATCTCCGTTGGAATCGGGGTCAATGTGCGACCTCGTGTTACGCAGGATCGAAACGTCGCCATGGAGATCAACATCCTGCTATCCAGCATCAACACCACAAGTTCCCTGAACGTGGGTGGCAGCAACAACCCAGTGATTGACCGAAGGCAGACGCAGACTCGTGTCACTGTCAAGGACAAGCAGACCATCGTGCTCAGCGGGGTTCGACGAGAATCGGAGAACTTTGAAAAGAATGGATTCCCCGTCTTGGGACAGATTCCCATTCTCGACATCTTCTTCAGCAACCAGGATGACCAAAAAACCGTCGCTGAACTGCTCGTCTTCATTACGCCGACGGTGGTCATCAATCCTGATGAGAACGACGGCAACTTCAACGCGGACGATCGAGAGCGGCTCGAGGTCTTCAGCAAGCCACTGAATGCCACAACCGAGGGGCTGGTGGAGCGAAACAGCCTGAATCTGCCTGAGAAAAGCGGCGAGCAGCCTGTTGATCCGATCGCGCCAATCGATCCGGCGAAGGGACCGTAAGCGGTGCACCGCACGGTGGTGCCCGCGCGATGTCGAGCGGTCGGATCTCTCGTGTTCGCATTCATGCCTGCCGTGCTCTTCGCTGCCGCATGCGGCGGTCCCCTTGGCGGCAGCAGGCCGCTTGTCGCAGCGGATGGAGAGGGTCCTCAGCGGACTGATGTTGGCACGAGAGAGCCTGCGCAGCTTGTGCTGGCGCGGCAATCCGCGGTGCGCTTTCGCCTTGTGCCACTGCAGACCTGTCCGAGCAACGGATTCACTCTGCCGATCGTGAGCCCCGACGGTGCGTACGCGGCCGTACAGTCGTTGGGCGCGGCGCGGTGGCAGACTCTGCTCGCCTCCTCGAACGAGCACGGTCTCGATGGTGGTCGTATCACCATGCATGATCTCACGAAGGGAACTTCTGCCGTGGTGCCTGGGGGCGAAGTGCTGCTCGGTCGTTCTGCCGATACACGGGGATGTCTGATCGAGTCACCGCGCCCTGATGGCTCACGCTGGATCGGTCTCGCGCCGTGGGATGGTTCGGAGCCGCAGTGGTTGGTGCAGGACGAGCAGGTGAACGCCTTCGCATCGATCGGGCCGAAGGATCGGCTCGTGTGGTGCCGCCGAGCGCGCGAAGGCAACCAGTTTGATTTGGTGGTTCGGCACGCCGATGGCGAACAGGTGATCCCCGCACCAGAGGACGGCAATTGGCTCGCGCCACAGTTCACGGGCGACGGGCGCTCTCTCGTGGTCTTGCGACTTCGCGATGGAGTCCTGAGCGCATGCTGCTTCGCCGTTGGTGACCGCGCCGCGGATCACCCTGAACGCGTGCTCGACCTGTCCTGGCGCGCGACGGCACCGATGGCGTACCAGACGGTCGTCCCGCAGCGGATGGAACTGCTGGGTGGTGCGCAGTGGGCATTCTTTCATCCGCGCTTTCGCCGTGTTGGGCTGTGGGATGTCCAAAGCGGTCAGTCCAAGCTGTTTGGGACTGGCAGCGCGTCGATTGTCCAACTTGACGCGGAGCGGTTCCTGGTGGCAACCACCGATGGACTCGACATTGATTCTCTCACGATGGGCGATGCTCGCAGTGATGCGTCGCGACTGCTCGATGGTGTCTGGGTTCCGCTCCTGCGCCTTGCAGACGATCGCGCAGTCATCGCTCGCATGCGTGGAACGCAAGTCGACATCGCCCGCCTCGACTTGCTGCCACCAAACTGACAGCAATCGGTTCTGTCAGCGCTTGCGAGGGCTGCCGCCAGCGCCCGGCTTTCCACCTGACTTGCCAGCGGACTTCCCGCCAGGCTTCACGCCGGATTTCTTTGACGAAGTGGGTGGCAACGACTTCTTTGCGGGCGGCTTTGGAGCATGGCGTGGGGCGGGCGGCTTCGGACCCCTGCCACCACTCCCACCCTTGCCATTGTCGTTGTCGTCATCTTCATCGTCACCATCGTCGTCGCCATCATCATCATCGTCGTCATCGTCATCGTCATCGTCATCGTCATCATCGTCATCGTCATCGTCATCGTCATCATCGTCATCATCATCATCACCATCAGTATCACCTTCATCCGAACTACTGCGGCGCCCACCACCGACGCGATCCTCATCTTCGTCATCCTCTTCGTCTGTCTCTTCAAGTTCCTCGTTCGGCAGGGACTGCGGCTCAAGGTCATCATCATCGAAGTCATCCTCCTCCTCCTCTTCCGCATCGGGATCGGACTTGGGCTTCGCACCATCCTCGTCTTCACCAAAGCCATCCTCATCACCGAACTCCTCATCTTCAAAGTCATCCTCTTCCTCGAGGTCAAAGTCCTTCTCGTCCTCGTCCTCCTCGTCATATGCCATCAGGTGCGGAAGCACCACCCGCCGAAAGCGATCCTTCGCGGGAAAAGAAACTGGAGAATCCAAAAGAGTTGGGGTCATGATTGGGGCGCGTTGGAAGGACGCCGCGGGAATATCCCCGCCCGACCGCAACATGTCAACTGCCACCTATGGCAGCGAAACGGCGACGGTCGATTGAGGGCCGCCCAGCAGCAGCCATCCATTGAGCGCACTTGCTCGGTCCAACTTTCCCTGAACGAAGTCCACCTGGTATGCAGCCCCAAGGAGTCGTGCACCCTCGCTCCACCCGAGCCGGTGCAGCAAGACCTGCGAGGTTCCGGGAGCGCCCATGCCGCGAGCCACTGCAGCACGCCCGAGTTGCTCCACCGCAAGCAAAGCCGAGGATTGAGCGACGACCCCATCCACCATGCGGTCTCCATGCAGGGCCGAGACTCCCCGCAGAGATCCATCGAGCGCAAACATGGCGACTCCCTCTGCACTCCACGTGATGACGAGATCGCCCGATCGCATCCAACGTCGAATCGATTCTCGTCCTCGCGCCGCTCCCGGCACCGAAAAGCGATCGGTCTGGAGACGTCCCGTGCTCCAATCCGTCGGAACAGTGCGATCCATCGTGTCTGTGGTGATGCATATGGGTCCAAGCACCTGACCCTCACCCGTGGCACGTACGCGGGAAGCGGTCGACTGCCACACGATTCCACTGAGCGGACCGAACGCATCCCACCGCCCAAGACCACGAATGGATCCGAACAGGACGACGCCAGGATTGACCGCACTCACCCATCGGATCTGATCATCCACAAGTTCGCATTCCGCCAACCGCTTGCCGGTCGCTCGGTCATAAAGGAAGACCGATGACTTGGGGGAGTCGAGCGTAGGGACGATGCCAGCGACAACGATCGCTGTCTCGGATGCATCAACCGCCAAAACTTCCGATAGACCTCCATCGCGCGCCCAAAGCAGTGTGCCATTCGACAGACTGATGCTGCCCATCCACCCGTCGTACCGCGTGACGATCAGATCGCTTGTCCCTTGCATCACTCGATGCAGTCCGGCACCCGTCATTGGACGGTCAGGAGCCAGAAAGAGTTCAAGGTTCTCGATCGCCCATATCCCGGCACCATCTCCGTCCACACGACGCAGCGAGCAGATGCCGCGGTCTGGCTGCTCGATGATGACTGCGCCTTTCCCCGAGGGAATCACGAACGTCGCCTCCGAACGCAGTTCGACACGCCAACGCTCGACCAGTGCGGGGCCCTCGACACAAACGAGTGTGCCTTCATCCTGAAGGAACGCCTGCCCATGGAGTGAACTCTGATCATGACCGATACCTGTCGGAACAAGCTTGCCCCGAAGCACGACCGCTTCCGGTGCGGCGCCGTTCGATGCAGTGACCGATGCGGACTCTGGCCGCGGCATCCCGTCGACGGTCCACCGTGCCCATTCCGGAACGTTGCGAAGTTCGGCAGACGCATCCCAATGGCTCGGCATGATGCCGCAACATCGCACGCGGTCAACCGCTTGCGCTCGAGCGAGATGCAGATCTGCGGAAGCGAACACTTCCATCGCACCGCGCAGAGTTGTCAGCAGCGTCTCTTCTTGACCGCACACGATTGCTGCTTCCAAGGCACTCATGCAAGATGCAGCCGCGACAGCGGTGTCGCCCACACCGAGCTGAAGACGTGCCGCCTCAAGCCAAGCACGCGCCGACCCCAGCGTCCCCGACTGCGCAGCGGCCCAGACGATCAGTTCATGGGTCGATCCTTTCGTCGGCATTGGCGTCGTCTCCCGAATCGGACCGCTTCGGCGAATCACCTCGCGCAAACGCGTGATGACCGCCTGCGAACTCGCGACCCTTCGAGTGCCATCTTCGCCATCTGCAACGACCATCGCACTCGACATCTCCGTCGATGTCAGCACTTGCCGCCATGCGGCGACCGCCGCATCGATCCGCCCCGACTGCTCAAGCCAGTCGCCCTGCGCGAGAATCACAAGCGCACGATCCGATGATCCACACGCAGATGCAGCCAACTGTGTGAAGAGAGCGTCCGAACCATCGCGCCCGAGTAGTCCGCTACGCGCCGCATCGATGAGAGCCCGGATGAGTTGCGAACGGCGTTCAGGTTGATCGCCTGCAGCCACTATTGCAGCGGTGGCAGACTGTGTCGCGAGCCGAAGGGCAACAACATCCTTGTTTCGGAGCGCGAACTCCACGAGTCCCAGAAGAACATCCGGATCCGCCGGGCGGCGCACGATGGAGTCCGTCAGGATGCTGCGTGCGCGCGCCGGATCCATCAGGACCTCAATGGACTGATTGCCCACGGCCGTCGCGATGCCGTCACGGATCGTGACGAGCGCCGGTCCGCGCACGGGCAGCGTCAAGAGGCGGGCGCCGTTGGTGCCGTCGATCAGTGCGGTGCCTTCGGCCAGCGGAACGACCAGCGCGGATCGATTATCGGGAAGCCATCCAACCTCGACACGACCACGGATCGGCGACCGAGCGGTGGCCAACAACAGCGCGCCCTCATCACTCTCATCACGGAAGCGCCAAAGCGGTCGGCGGATATCGCTCACAGCGACTGCGGTGACCGAGTCTCCAACCAGAAAGAGTGTGTTTCCTTGGGCATCTGCAAGCACATATCGCACCGTATCGAGAATGGTGCCGCGGCCAATTGGAACGCTATCGATTTCATCACCCGTCGCCGCATCGAGCATGAGAAGCCGCTGACCACCGGGCGCAATCAGAGCGATTCCACGCGAAGTCAGTGTTGGCCCACCCATCTCCCAGGGAGACACGTCGAGCAGCATGTCACGGATGGGAACGGGATCGCGCCGGACCCAACGCACGCGGCCATCCACTCCATCGAGACAAGCGACCGCACCTGCGCCGCTCGAAACGAACACCGTGTTGCCCACAGCGGTGGGCGTTGTGTACGGACGTGCCACCGCGGCGCGGATACCGGGTGCAACACCAACGGGAGTGATCCAACGGATAAGGCCCGAGCGAAGGTCGATACCGATTGCCGATGAGACGGTCTCGAGGCGCGATGTGACCTTGCGCCCCATCAGTACCACCGTATCTCCGGCAACCGTCGGAGCGCCCGAGAGAAATGTGTCATTGAGCCCATACGCGTTCGCGATTCGATCCAGTCCAAACTCCCACAGGCGCTGCCCGCTGGCTAGATCCACGCAGACCAATCGTCCACCACCCGAGCGCTCATTGCCAAGCGCATGACCCGAGAGTGTCAGCACACGATCGCCGACCACGGTCACGACCTGAAGGTCGCCTACCTGCGTGTCACTGCGCGGCGCATTTGCCGCACCAATGAACTGGTACCACCGAGGCTCCATCGAAAATGCGTCATAGGCGCGCAGCACGTACCCCTCATTGACCAGCACCGTGGAACCCACAACCGTGGGCATCGACACAAGCAAGCGCCCACTGGAGAGTGAATCTGGAGCCGGATCGGACTGCATCCCACTTTCCACAGCATCACGCAATCGTGCAGCGATCGAGTTCTCGAGCGGATCACTCCAGAGGCGGACAGCATTGTCCGCAACGGTGCCGAAGGGCCCTGCGATCAGCGGACTGATCGGAGCACCCTCGGTTGGGGGAAAGGCCGCAATGATGGTCGACAACCGATCGCCCGCTGCGCGCCCCGCTGGAGTCCCGATCGACTGAGCCTCGGCCGCCCATTGCATCGCACGTTCACGTTCGCCCAGTCCTGCCGCTGCGAGCGCTCGGAGCGTCATCAGCAGCGTGCGATCGACGGATGCAAGATCCGGATGGTTCGCCACAGATTGCAGGAACGCCTGTGCCTGCGCAAAGCTGGCCGTGTCGACAGCATCCTGTGCGAGCCGTATCGCGGCGGCAAGACCTGCCGGCGTCCAGAGCCGAGTGTCATAGACAGTCCGAACGAGCCCCGCATCCAGTTGGCGCTGTGCATCGCTCGACTGCGCCGCGCGAAAACTCGCCAAGACCCGTGGCTCTGCCAAGAGAAACGACTCGCATCGAGCCCGTGCGTCGCAAAACTGATCTGTCTTTCCGGTGACATGGACCAGGCGCCTTCCAAACTCATCGAGGACGCGCGCAATGAGCCGTGCCGACTCAGCCGGGTTGCCTTCCGCTTGATCCTGCGCCTGTTCGAGCATCTGCTCAGCCGTCGGCGAGTCATCGACGACCACAACCGCGAACTCCTGCGCGTGGAGGGGAGCGCACACGATCATGGCGGCGATCATGCCGAGAATTCGCAGCCAAAAGTGCGCCTGCATCTCCTGTCGCATCACAACATCGTAGGGGGCCAGGCAGCGCGTAGATTGACGGTCATGCGCGCCATTGTCTGTGCCCTGCTTGCCGTGCCCATGGTGGCTGGCTGCACCGCATCTCCGGAAGTGCGTGTGTTGGCACTGGATCGCGTTTCCACAGGGACAAATGCGGATGAGTTCTCGATGCGAATCGAGTTGCGCAATCCCAACACAATTCCACTGGTCCTCGACCGCTGGAACTACTCCGTATCGACCCCGGCAGGATCGTGGAGCACAGAGTGGATCGCTACGCGCACGCTGCCGGCGCGTTCTATCACGCTGGAACGCCTGCCAGTCGTCATTCCACATCCAGCAGCGGCAATTCAGCCTGCCGGCTCCAACACCCCATCGGCAACGGATGCGATTCCGTTGTCATGGCGTGCGAACGGATCACTGAGCTACTTGTTGCCAGGGCAACTCGCAGAGACGCTCTTTGATCTCGGGATCAGCCGACCGGACGTCGGTTTTTCTGGCTCCGGGACTTCTTCGGCGCCTGGGCCAGAGGCTCCGGCAGTCGACCGACGGTGAGATCGCTCTGCGCCGAAGCGCTCCCTCGCATGGCGACTGCCAACGCGTCCGCCATGAGACGTGCGTGAACCCCAAGCCTTCTCGGATCATCAGCGGGCAGTGTGTCATTTGTGACTCGCGCGTAGGAGCCATCCGCACGCAGTTCCCAAGACTGCGCGACATCCTGCAGCGAGTAATCGAGCACGGTCCAGAGCGTGCGCCGATGCTCTGGGCGCTCGATGGGAGCGGAGGCCTCTACGCGAGTCTGCAGGTTGCGGTACATCCAATCGGCGCTGCCGATGAAGAAGTCTCCGTCGAGCGGATTGTCCTTGCCCGCACTGAACCAGAAAACACGGCTGTGCTCAAGAAACCGTCCGAGAATAGACCGAACGCGAATACGTTCCGACACGCCAGGCACCCCCGGACGGAGGCAGCAGAATCCGCGGACGATCAGATCGACCGAAACGCCCGCCTGACTGGCGCGGTACAGCGCATCCATGACGCCTCGATCCTCCAACTGATTCATCTTGGCAATGATGCGGGCCGGCTTTCCAGCACGCGCAAACTCGATCTCACGCTCGATGAGTTCAAGGTAGCGCCGCTTCATATTGATTGGCGCAATGAGCAACTTGTGAAAGGTCGTTTGCCGCGAACGCCCAGTCATGTAGTTGAAGAGATCGACGAGATCTTCCGTGATGAGCGGATCAGTCGTGAGGAGTCCGATGTCCTCGTAGAGCCGCGCAGTACGCGAGTTGTAGTTGCCCGTTCCAACATGGCCATAACAGCGAATGCCGTCCGTTTCTTGGCGCACCACCAACGCGGTCTTGGTGTGCGTTTTGAGACCGATGACGCCGTAGGCGACATGGACGCCCGCATCCTCAAGTTTCCGCGCCCACTCGATGTTGCGCGCCTCATCAAAGCGAGCACGTAGCTCTACAAGAACAGCAACCTGCTTGCCGCTTTCTGCCGCACGGATAAGGCTCGCAATAAATGGACTGTCACCGCTCGTTCGATAGAGCGACTGCTTGATGCATAACACCTTCGGATCCTCGGCGGCCGCCGCGATAAACCGTTCCACACTGAGTTCGAAGCTCTGATAGGGGTGATGGACCAGAATGTCGCCGCGACGGATCTCCGAAAAGATGCTCGCACCACCCTCGGTAGGCAGTTCAACTGGCGGAAGCGGAACCCACCGTGGGTAGTGCAATTCTGCGCGATCAAGATCGGCGATTGAATCGAGGATGCCGTAATCGATCAGACCCGCCACCTCGTAGATGTCCTCGGCGCCGAGATTCAATTCCTCCATCAGGAATCGAACGATGCGTGGGCTCGCACCTTTCGTGACTTCCAGCCGCACGACACGGGCAAACTTCCGCTCCTTCAGCTTTTGCTCGACTGAAACGAGCAGATCATCTGCCAGATCTCGTTCTGGCTCGATCTCTGCGTCGCGTGTGATGCGGAAGGGAAGCACCTGAAGGATCTCCATCCCAGGAAAGAGCTCTTCGAGGTGATGCTCGATGATCTCCTGCACGGCGATAAATCGGCCGCCCGCCCGCAGTTCAAAGAGCCGCGACGGCGACTCAGGGATTTTTACGCGCGCAAACAGGGTCTCAGGCTCTCCAGGCCGTCGTACGACGAGCCCAAGCGAAACGCTCATATTGGAAATGAACGGGAATCGATGCCCGGGATCCACGGCGAGTGGTGTGAGAATCGGGAAGACATTGCGGCGGAACCATGACTGCGTTTCCGCACGCTCCGCTTCGGTCAGATCTGCCCAGCCGACAACATGGATTCCCAACTTTCGGAGCGCTGGCAGGAGAGTGTCTCGGTAGATCTTTGCCTGCAGGCAGTCAAGTTCCAGAACGCGTGTCCGTACTGCGAGCATGAGTTGTGCCGGACTGACGCCACCAAGCACACCCGTGGAAACCCCCTCTTCCATGTCGTGCCGCAGTGCGCCCACACGCTTCATGTAGAACTCATCGAGATTGCGCGAGTAGATCGCGAGGAATCGCACGCGCTCAAGCAACGGCACCTTTGGATCGTCGCACATCTCAAGCACGCGCGCGTTGAACTCCACCCACGAGCGGTCACGGTTGATGAACCGCGCAGGATCGACGGTTGAGCCCCCTGCCCCACCGTCGACCGCAGGTTCACGATCGGGTGCGCGACTCATCGGCAGGTTGCCTCCACCAAACCCGGAATGAATCGCGCAGCGCAGCCGGGCGCCTCCGTCACGCGAACCGCTTGGACACGGACACCTTCAGGTAATTGGCGAGCGACCTCCTGTGCCACATGGCGCGCGACCGCTTCCGCGCTGGGGTTCACACGATCGAAGGGTGGCGTTGCATTCAAGTTGGCGGATCGAAACGGCTGGAGAACTTCATCGAGCATCCGCTCGAGTTGATGAAAATCGAAGGCCAGTTCATCTGCGTCCAGCTGTCCAGCGGCCACGGTCAGATCCACCTGCCAATCGTGCCCATGCAGCACCTCACGCTCACCGCGCAGGAGCAGCGCGTGCGCCGCCGAGAAGATCCGCCGAACTTCGAGTTCAAACATCAATCCGAGTATAGAGAGCGAAGGTGAAAAGTCCGCCCGCCCGAGAATCACTCGCAAACCTCTGCCCCGCTAGATTGAACCGAATGAAGGAAGCCCCCCTCATGCTCTCCGTATCCGGCGCACGCGGCATTGTGGGCGAGTCGATGACGGAGGATGTTGCGCGGCGATTCGCCCGAGCATTCGCGGAACATGTACGCGCCGGCTCGCACCGTACGGCAGGCGCTCCGTTGCCACGGATGGTGCTCGGGAATGATGGGCGGGGCTCGGGCAGCGCACTTGCAGTCGCCGCAGCCGATGGTCTGCAGGAATGTGGTTTCGATGTGATCGACATTGGTACGGTGGCCACGCCGACGGTCGGACTGATGATCGGTCAACTGCAGGCGGTGGGCGGGATCGCTGTGACGGCGAGCCACAATCCCGTGCAGTGGAACGGGCTCAAGACGCTGAATGCCGATGGCCTCGCACTGCCCGCAGCAGAGGCGGCGAAGGTCATCGCCGCATTCCGTGCGAATGTGCCACAAACGGCAGCCCCGCAGCGCGGCCTCCGTTCACTGCACAGCAACGCGGATGAGACACATGTCGAGCGCGTCCTGTCACTCGTGGATGTCGACCGAATCCGTGCGGCGCAATTCCGTGTCGTGCTCGACAGCGTGAATGGCGGCGGTGCCCGGTCCGGCGGGCTCCTGCTGCGCCAACTTGGCTGTGATCTCCTGCACCTGAATGCAGAACGAACGGGGTCATTCGCACATACTCCAGAGCCGATTGCGGAGAACCTCGGCGACCTCTGCGATGCCGTTCATCGTGATGGCCGCGCTGTGGTTGGATTTGCACAGGATCCCGATGCAGACAGACTGGCCATGGTGGATGGGGCTGGTCGATACATCGGCGAGGAGTACACGCTGGTGCTCTGCGCTTTGCGCATGCTGCAGCGACATGGGCAAGGCGCGCTTGCCACCAACCTTTCGACAAGTCGAATGATCGACGATGTCGCCGCGCGCTTTCCGAATTCCCGCGTGTGGCGCACCGCCGTTGGCGAGGCGAATGTGGTCAGCGGGCTTCGAGCCCACGATGGCATCATCGGCGGCGAGGGAAATGGTGGACTGATCTGGCCGCGCGTCTGCTGGGTTCGGGACTCGCTTTCCGCCATGGCGCTCACGCTGGAACTGTTGGCGCACGAGAGAACATCGATCGGGAAGATCGTGGAGGGATTGCCGAAGTACGCGATGATCAAGCGAAAGATGGATCTTGCCGCTGTGGGTGGCCAGACTGCGGTGGCTTCTGCGCTTGACCGAGTCCGTGCGCACTTCGGGGCGCGCGCCGATGCGCGCATCGACGATGCAGATGGTGTTCGTATCGACCTCCCGGCCGGCTGGGTTCACCTCCGTGCATCCAACACGGAGCCCATCATCCGTCTCATCGCCGAGGCCGCCTCTGCGAGCGGTGCGGAGGGACTCGCTCAGGAGTGTGCGACCGTCGCTGGACTTTCTGCAGGAGGCTGATGGAGCGGCGCGAGCCCTGTCGTAGTATCGAACGGATGATTCCATCCGGCGCATTCACCGCCATCGTCACTCCCTTCAGCGCCGATGGCACGCAGGTCGATCTTGCGCGACTCGAACAACAGGTGAAGTTCCAAGCAGAGGGCGGAGTCAGGGGCATCGTGCCTTGCGGCACCACGGGTGAGGCACCGACACTGTCCGAGGCGGAGCACGAGTCGGTGGTGGAGTGCGCGGTGTGCATTGGCAAGCCCCTTGGCCTGCAGGTCGTGGCCGGTGCAGGCAGCAATTCCACTGCGCACGCCATTCATCTACACCGTCTTGCGCATCAACTTGGCGCAGATGCTTCGCTGCAAGTCGCGCCCTACTACAACAAGCCATCGCAAGAGGGTCTGTTCCGACACTTCATGGCCATTGCGGACAGTTGTCCACTGCCGATCATGCTTTACAACATCCCCGGACGAGCGGCAGTGACGATCGCCCCTGAGACGGTGGCACGCTTGAGTGCGCATCCGAACATCGTGGCTATCAAGGAGGCAACAGGATCGATGGACTCAGCCAGCGACATCCGCCGGCGTTGCGGCATTGCAATTCTCTCGGGTGATGATTCGCTGACCACATCATTTGCAGCGGTCGGTGCGGAGGGGGTCGTCAGCGTGGTTTCCAATCTTGTGCCCTCTCGAGTGGCCGCATTGTGCGACGCGATCGCAGCCGGCTCGCTGCACGAGATGCGGCGCCTGCATGATGCGTTGTATCCGCTTGCGCGAGGGCTGCTCTCCCTCGATGTGAACCCCGTTCCATTGAAGGCTGCGCTGCAACTGCTTGGGCGCGACAGTGGCGTGGTTCGTCTTCCTCTTGCCCCTGCATCCGATGCTGTGCGCGGTGAAATCATGCGGCTTTTGAACGCGGCAGATCTGCACGCCAGCGGCGCCAAACCACCCCGCACGACGGCATCCGAGGTGGCCACATGAATGGCTCGGACCGCGTTCCACAAAATCCAACTGAACGACTGCTCGACTGGCCTGAGCTGCCCTTTCGCATTGCAGTACTCGTGTACCTGTTCGATGCGAACGGTCGTCTGTTGATGCTGCATCGGCGCAAGCCACCGAATGTCGGACGTTTCTCTGCCATCGGCGGGAAGATCGAGGTACAGCGCGGCGAATCACCGCACGAGTGCGCTCGGCGCGAGACATTCGAAGAGGCGGGGCTTCTGTTGCAGCCCGAGGATCTTCGCCTGATGGGCATCATCTCCGAGCGCGCCTATCTCGGCGAGCATCACTGGCTGATCTTCCTCTTCGAATCCACACGCGCCATCGACCATCAGTCGGTCACGCGCATGTCCTTTGATGAGGGGGAACTCCGCTGGGTTCCCGAAGCGGAGGTCGCCGATCTTCCGATTCCCGACGCAGACAAGCTCGTGATGTGGCCGAATGTGCAGCGCCACCGAGGCGGATTTTTCATGGCTGAGATCGACTGTTCCGTGGAACCCACCGCACATCGCATCGTCGAGAGCGCTCCGCCTCGCACACACTGACAGGGAGCGCTCAGCCCACACACAGTGCGCGCATCTCGGCGACTGCCGCCCGCAGCCCGACAAAAATGGCGCGGCTCACGATGGCGTGACCAATGTGCAGTTCCCAGACTCCACCGCAGCGTGCGACTGGCGCCACGTTTTCAAGGTGGAGCGCGTGTCCCGCGTTGAACCGCATGCCTGCCGCGATGATCTGATCGCCAGTTCGCTGCACATCGCGCAGCGCGGCGCTGGCCCGTACACCGAGCGTTCCCTCCGCATGGAACGCATGCGCGTAGGGACCCGTGTGTACTTCGCAGATCGCGACGCCAAGGCTTGCGGCTGCCGCCACCTGCCGCTCCTCTGCATCAATGAACACGCTGCAACGAATACCTGCACTGTGCAGCGGATCCAGCACCGCCCGAAGACGTTCTCGAAGCCCGTGCACATCAAGTCCACCTTCGGTGGTCACTTCGTTGCGCCCCTCGGGTACGAGCATGACCGTTTGAGGGCGCGTGGCAAGAGCGATAGCAACCATGGCAGCGGTAGGCGCCATCTCCAAATTCAGCGGAACAGTCAGCTCCGTGCGGAGGCGTTCAACATCCGCGTCTTGAATGTGACGACGGTCCTCCCGCAGATGCACGGTGATGCCGTCGGCACCACCCGCCACGGCCTCCGCCGCTGCACGCACCGGGTCGGGCTCCCAAGTCCGACGCGCCTGCCGGATGGTGGCGACATGGTCGATGTTGACGCTCAATCTCGGCACGGGGTTATCCTAGAAGCATGGCGACGTTCGAGTCGAAACTTGTAGAACTCAGCTGCCTGCTCGCTGCGCAAGGTGGCAGTGTGCTGCGGCTTGTGACGCTGGCGGTCGAGGCATACTTCGATCACGATGAGACCAAGGCAGCGCAGGTCATCGCCCTCGACGATGAGATCGATACCGTGGATGTGGCGATCGAACGGCAGTCAATTCCGCTGCTCGCCATGGGACAGACCGATGAGCACGCAATACGCGAGGTCCTCACGCTGGTCAAGGTCAATAACGAACTTGAGCGCATCGCCGACTGTGGCGTCAACATCGCCGAACAGGTGGTCGGCCACTTGAAGCCGGCAGAGTCGATGCCACCCACCTTTCGCGTGATGGCAAACAGCGTCCTTGGGATGCTGCGCGACAGTCACCGTGCGCTGGTGGACGGTGATCCCGAACTCGCTCGTCAAGTGCTGCTCTTTGACGACACCGTGGACCGATTCCGAAACGAGCTGCTATTGCAGGCGCAGGAACAGGTCGCCCTGGGCAGCGTCAGCGTTCACTTCGCATTTCGCATCACCACAGCTGTGCGCAACATGGAACGTATCGCAGATCACTGCACCAATATTTGCGAGCAGACGATCTACCTGCGGACGGGCAAGATCGTGCGGCATCGCCCGGAGGGCTGGTCGGACCCAGCAGTCCCGAAGGCGAAGTAGTCACCACACGGAAAGACCTCATCCCCGTGGCGACAGCGCAGCAACCATCCATCGACGAACGCCGCAGCGCTGCTGCCGATCGCCTTCGTGCATTCGGGCAGCAGCACCTGCTCGCCTTCTGGGATCGCTTGACGGATGCGGCACGCAGCAACTTGCTCGACGAAATCGATGCACTTCCGCTCGAGCTGCTGCAGCAAGCAATTGCTCATCGCAGTTCGGAAGCAAAGTCTGACAGGAAGGGCATCGTGCCGGTTCACCCGATCGTGATGGACCAGTTGGACACGGATCCGTATGTCCGCGCAGGATCCGCCGTGATCGCGGCGAACCGAGTCGCAGCATTCACGGTGGCAGGCGGTCAGGGAACTCGCCTTGGCTCCGACGGACCGAAAGGCACTTTTCCTGCCACACCGATCCTGCGGAAGTCGCTCTTTGAGGTCTTCGCGGAATCCATCGGTGCTGCACGCGAGCGCTGGTCTGCGCGGATTCCGTGGCTCATCATGACGAGTCCGCTGAACCACGCTGAAACAAGTCGCTTCTTTGCTGCGCATGACTGGTTCGGACTTGGTCCGGGGAGCGTTCATCTGTTGGTCCAGGGCACGCTTCCCTCACTCGATCGTGCGGGACGCATCCTGCTTGCGAGCGAGAGTGCGGTCGCGCTCAATCCGGATGGGCATGGTGGGGCGCTTCGCGCACTCGATCAGACTGGATGGCTCGATCGTCTGGCACACGAAGGCATCGACACGCTCTCCTACTTCCAAGTGGATAATCCGCTGTGCAAGCCCATTGATCCGTTGTTCATCGGTCTCCACCATGTGCACCCAGACAGTTCCGCCGAAGTATCGAGCAAGGTGGTCGAGAAGACATCGCCCACCGAGAAGGTCGGCGTGTTCTGCCAGCGGGGCGAATCGCGCTTCGTGATGGAGTACAGCGATATGTCGCGTGAGATGACTGAGGCGCGCGATACCAGTGGCGCGCTGCTGCACCGTGCAGGTTCGATTGCCGTTCATGTGTTTGGCGTGTCGTTCCTCAAGCGGCTGGCGCGTGATGGACATGGGCTGCCCCTCCACCAGGCGTCCAAGAAGGTGCCGTGCATCGATCCACAAACAGGACTCCAGACCGTGCCAACGGAACCGAATGCCATCAAGCTTGAGTCCTTTATTTTCGATACGGTGCCTGCGGCAAAGCGTGCCCTCGTTGCGCAGACCACGCGAGTCGAGGAGTTTGCGCCAATCAAAAACGCAATCGGCGATGATTCACCCGCCACAAGCAACGCACTGCAATCGGAACGTGCCGCGCAGTGGCTTGAGCGCTGCGGCGTGCAGATCGCGCGCGATTCCAAGACAGGCCAATGTCTTGCAGAGATTGAGCTGTCGCCGCGCACCGCGCTCGATGCAGCAACGCTGGCAAAGTGCGCCACACTGCCTGTGTCCATCAGCGCCGGTGAACGCCTCGCGCTCTGAACCTGTGTGAGCACTGTTCTCAGCCGTGGTCGGCGACATCCGCCAGCTGCAGCGCAGGGCGATTGCGCCCGCTCCAAGAATCCACATGCGGCGTACCGATGAGCTGAACACCGAGTCCGCGGCTGAGCCGCCCCGACTGCATAGCTTGCCGCCACCAGACACACGACACTTCCGCAGTTTGCACATCGCCGATCCGAGCGAAGAAACTGACATGATCATGGTCTTTGCCAAAAATGCGAGGCGCAGATGTGATGACAGCACTTCGCACCCAGACCGTTGGCGAAGGAAAACCACGGCCAAACGGACCAAGCTGCTGGACTGCCGCGAAGGACTCCGCAGAAATGTCGCCGCCATCAAGGCAGACATCGGCACGCACCGACGGACCAGCATTGGGCGGCCGATGTGCAGCGGCGTGGGCGGAGAGTGCCTCACGGAACGCAGCCAACTTTGTTTCCGATAGGGCGAGCCCGGCGGCAGCCGCATGACCACCGAATCGTTCGAGATACTCGGCACACTCTTCGAGCCCACCCAGAATCGAGTACCCATCGATGCTCCGGGCAGAGCCATGCGCCATTCCCTCTGCAGTCTGCATCAGCACCACGGGAACATGCAGTCGCTCGGCGAGCCGCGCACACGCAGTACCCACGATGCCACGCGGCCAGCGCGGATCAGCAAGCACGCATGCCCCACGTGCGGCACCCAGCCCTTCATCCTGCCGCTCCAGCGCCTGCTCGAAGATCTCGCGCTCTTCCGCCTTGCGCTGTTCATTGAGCGCAGCGAAGCGACGTACCCACTGCACCGCTTGTCGTTCATGAGACGTATCGGTCCCATCGGCCATGCGCGGCAGTGCAAGGAGATGCATGCCGTCCATCGCGCTTCCAAGCCGTCCGCAGGCGTTCAGGATCGGTGCGATGCCGAAGGAAATGCGTTCACAGTCCACCTTGTCCTTCGGTCCGATCCCTGCCTGCTCGGCAAGTGCACGCAGCCCGGGAAAACTGCTGCGCGCGATTCGAGCCATGCCGAGCCTGGTGATGATTCGATTCTCGCCAACGAGCGGCACAATGTCTGCCACTGTCCCGAATGCGGCAAGCGCAAGTGTTTCAACGAGAAGTTCACGGAGTTCAGGGGTCACACGATCATTGGCGCACCAAGCGCGGCTGAATGCCAGACCGACTTTCCATGCGACCGCCGCGCCGCAGAGTGTTCCATCGCCTCCGCCAAAGGCTGGGTGCGCGATCGCGTGTGCACTTGGGAGTCGACCATCGCTGCGCGCAGTGTGGTGATCGGTAATGAGTACCTCGAGCCCGAGTTCTCGCGCCACTGCGACCTCGTCAAGCGCGGTAATCCCACAGTCGACAGTCACGATCACCTGCGCACCATCGGCTGCAAGTTGACGAACTGCTTCGACAGACAGTCCATATCCCTCCGTCGCGCGCTCTGGGATGTACACACGCGGCGCCTCGCCGCCCTGCACGTGACGAATCAGATGAACCAAGATCGCCGCTGCACACATGCCGTCTGCGTCGTAGTCACCAAAGATCGCGATGCGCTTTCCGTCGCGGACAGCTGCAGCAAGTCGCCCCCCCACTTCGACCGCACCGAAAAGATCCTCCGGCGGCTTGAGATCATCGAATGTGGGCGCCGTGAATCTGGCGAAAGCATCGGCATCGATTCCTCGCGCGGCGGCAACACGCTGCACAAGCGTGCCAACCATCAGTCGAGTCGACGCCCCCTCGGGCACAATCCACCTCTTCAGCCAGCCTTGCATTCACTGCAGAGTACGCCCTGTCATGCCGGTTCGAGGCTGCGCACAGATCCGCATCGCATCGTCCATGAGTTACCATCGAAGGCGAAGGAGCTTCCGCATGACCGAACGCTATAAGTCAGTCCTACTCTTCGGCGCGCCCGGTGTGGGCAAGGGAACGCAGGGGAAGATCCTTGGCAAGATTCCTGGATTTTTTCACTTGGCATGCGGCGATGTCTTTCGATCGCTTGATATGACGAGCGATCTCGGCAAACAGTTCCTCGCCTACTCATCGCGCGGCGAACTTGTGCCGGATGAGCTGACCATCGAGATGTGGCGGCAGAACATGCATGCGCAGACAGTGCTCAGCCTCTTCAAGCCGAAACAAGATCTGCTGGTGCTCGACGGCATTCCGCGCAATGTGGCGCAGGCAGAGGCGCTCAAGAAGTCCCTCGATGTACTGAAGGTCATCCATCTCTCCTGCGGAGATGAAGAAGCGATGATGCAGCGAATGCGTCGCCGCGCCCTCAAAGAGAATCGGATGGACGACGCCGACGATAAAGTCATTCGCCACCGCTTCGAGGTGTATCACCAAGAAACGTACCCCGTTCTTGACTTCTACTCCCCATCCATCGTGGTGAACATCGATGCGGTTGGCTCACCTGCGCAGGTGTTCATGCGCGTCCTCGATGTCATGGTGCCCGTACAGGACGCACACTTCAATCAGCCCGTTGCGCCAGCGAACTGAACGGACAGGGTGATTCGACGATCTCGCGGATCGGTGCGTCGGCTGTCGCACATCGCGCATCAGGGCGCACCCGGGACATCGAGGTCCACGGGCTCTTCAGGTCCCCGCCTGCGGACTGCGATTGGCTTCGGCGCAAATCGCTCCTCTGCCTGCTGGAGCGCAAGGAGTCGCCGCTCGAGCACCAGACTCCGCGACATGGATGGAAACTGTCCTTCGAACTTATCCAAGTCGGCTGCCGTCGTCAGTTGCATGTCGACATTCAGACGCTGCTCGACAAAGCCACCCTGACCATCCAGTCTCGGCCGCCCTCGTTCATCACGCTCCGGGCGTGCAACGCGGAGTTTCACCGTGTCTCCTGGCAAACGCGACTGGATGAGATCCACCAAGTCATTGGAATTGGCGACTGATTTCCCATCAATCTCCTCAATCCGATCACCGACCTTGAGTACCGCGCTCGCAGGCATGCCAGGAAGCAGCATGATGATCTCGACCCCTGGCCGCTGTGGATCGCCGCTCGGCTGCATGCGGATACCCAGTGCACCGCGTGGAAGAGCGAGCACCTTCTCACGCGCAGCGGCAAGCAGGCGTTCACGCTGCTCGGTGCTCAGTTGTTCGCGGTCCAGTGTCGCAAAGAGTTGTTCGGGTGCAACGGATGCATCCATGAGAGCGCTGCTCGCCTCCCGACGCTCCTGGAATTCGGTGGAGTCGAGCGCGGCGACCGCAGCCCGAACCTTCGCTGAAATCTTCACAGTCGACAGCACTTCCGGCGACCACAGACGAAGCACTTCAGGTGCCGGAGTGACGGGCTGCCCCATGAGATCGCCCCGAAAAATTTGCGGCTTCTGCATGGCAGGATCAACGGGCACTTTTCGCACGTTTCCTTGCATATCGGCAGCGATTCCTCCACGGATGCGCAGCGCATCGGCCTGCTGCATCGGTGGATCGCGCAGGGCATCCTGGCTTGCCCATGCAAGGGCCGTCGAACCCGCCGCCGCGAGCAGCGCTGCGGCAACTCTCCCGCGCGTGCAGTGCCAGACGTGCCGCACACACTCGGGACGCGAGCTGGACGAGACCTGCAAGCTGTGCCGGCCCTTCAGCGAAGCACCAGTATCACTCCACATTTTGAGCCTGCTCCTTGATGCGGTCTATGGCAGTCTTGATGTCCACAACCTGCTGCGCCGTCTCCACGTCTGCAGACTTGCTGGCAATCGTGTTCGCCTCACGGAGAAGTTCCTGAGCAAGGAAGTCAAGCGGCCGCCCCACCGGTTCGCCGTTGGAAGTGTCCAAGAGTCGTTCAAGCTGATCGATGTGCCCACCAAGCCGAACGACTTCCTCCGCGATGTCTGAACGCTCGGCAAAGATCGCCACTTCACGGAGGAGGTCCGATGGTTCGGCAGTCTTGCCAACCTCTTTCAGAATTGCATCCATGCGCTGACGCAAACGCGTCTGATATGCCTCGACGACTTGCGGTGCGCGCGCCTGAATCGACATCGTCCGCGCGCGAAGTGTCTTTGCACACTCAGCCAGATGCGCACGGATCGTTTCACCCTCGCGTGTGCGATTTTCAAGGACCCGCTGACATGCCTCATCGACCAACCGTAACACCGCCGCACGCAGGTGCTCGAGAAACACCTCACCACCATCCTCCACGACCACGCCGGGAAGGGCCAGCAACTGTCCGCGGTCCACCTTGTTCGCCTCTTCGGGACCGAGCAACTGCGTCAGCTGAGCGATATAGCCTTTGAGTGCATCACCATCGATGCGTGCGCCGCGGCGCGCGGCAGAGGTGACGATCCGAAGCGTCACGAGAACGCTGCCGCGGGTGAGCCGTCGCGTGCACGCGGCCTCGATGTCACCCTCGAGCGCGGAGAGTTCGTCCGGAACCCGAAGTGTGCACTTGAAGTGCCGATTGTTGACGGATCGAACCTCGATTTCGACTGGGACGCCGTCCACTTCGCCGCGCGCGACTCCGAAACCGGTCATCGAGCGGATCATCAGCGTGGTCCTGCGTGTGGTTAGGGATTCGCAGCTGGTGTCGGTGCCGCTGGTGCAGGCACTGGCGCTGCTGGATCAGCTGCTGCAGGCGCAGGCGCCGCTGGTGCCACGAGAGGCTGGTCGACCGCTGGGGTTGCGTTCACATCGACTGGCACAGCAGCAGCAGGTGCCACGCTGGGATCCGTGGGGGCAGCGGCAGGCTGCAGGAGATTCGTGCCGGCCTCAGAGACCTGTGCCGCTGGTTCTTCCACGGCTTGTTCCGCCGATGGGTTGTCCATCACATTCAGCGTGATAGCGATCACGAGATACACCGAGAAGGCACCGAGTGTGAGGTACGTCAGGACATCGCCGGTACGACCACCGAATGCCGTATCCGTTGCGCCTCCACCCGCACCACCGAACGCTTGTGCAAGCCCACCACCCTGTGGACGCTGCACCAGAATGACGAGCACCAAGATGACGCTTGACGCGGCGAACAGGAAGGTCAGCAAATTGAACCAGAATCCCATGGATACGTTCCTCGGCCAGACTCAGCTGGCTGCTACTCCGACCATCGCCGCGGTGCACAGGGCAAGAAAGTCATGCGCCTTCAACGAGGCGCCACCAACAAGCCCGCCATCCACGCCGTCCACCGCGAAGATCGACTTCGCAGTCGCCGGCACCAACGATCCGCCGTACACCACGCGGACGTTTGAAGCGAGCCGAGCATCATAGCGTGCCGCAAGCGCAGAACGAATCTTGTGGTGCGCCTCACCCACGTCGGCTGGCTGGGCGGTGATGCCCGTGCCAATCGCCCAAACTGGCTCATAAGCGATCACGACATCATCCATGGCCGCTGCATCGATCGCCGCAAGCGCTGAACACAACTGTGCGGCGATGATGTCATGCGCCTTGCCTGCCTCTCGCTCTTGGTGCGTCTCGCCAACACACAACACGGCACGAAGTCCGCTCCCGAGTGCCATCGAGATTTTGTCCGCAATCAACGCTTCACTCTCGCCGAGCTTGTGGCGGCGCTCCGAGTGACCGACGATCACCCACGATGCGCCCACATCGCGCAGCATCTCCGCACTGATCTCGCCTGTGCGGGCACCGTTCACCTCACTCGACACATCTTGTGCGCCAAGCGCCACCGACGATCCGACAAGCGCCTCTGCAGCAGGGAGCAGATACGGGAATGGTGGAAAGATCACGACATCGGCGGCACACTCCGCGGTGGTGCCCGCTGCGACCGCATGCGCGAGCGATCGCGCGCTTGCGTGATCTGTGTTCATCTTCCAGTTGCCGCCGATGAAAGGACGCCGCATCGTGTGGATGGTACGGGCTCGACGAATCCGTATCCTGCTCCCTCTCACCATGCCAAAGCCACGAAGCGCAGCTGAAATCAGGTCCGCATTCATTGACTTCTTCCGACAGAAGGCAGGCCACACCTTTGCTGCGGGCAGCGCTGTCGTGCCCTTCGACGATCCGACACTGCTCTTCACCAATGCCGGCATGAATCAGTTCAAGGATGTGTTTCTTGGGCGCGGTTCACGCGCGTTTACGCGCGCAGTCAATTCGCAGAAGTGCATCCGCGCGGGTGGCAAGCACAACGACCTCGAAGATGTGGGCAAGGATGTGTATCACCACACATTCTTTGAGATGCTCGGCAACTGGTCCTTCGGCGACTACTTCAAGAAGGAGTCGATCGACTGGGGGTGGGAACTGCTGACGGAGGTCTATGGACTGCCGAAGGACCGCCTGTACGCAACCTATTTCGGCGGCAATCAGGCTGCAGGACTCGCTCCCGATGATGAGGCGCGCGAACTGTGGTGCGCGCATCTGCCCGCGAATCGCGTGTTGCCGGGATCGATGAAGGACAACTTCTGGGAGATGGGAGAGACGGGCCCATGCGGTCCATGCTCGGAGATTCACTTTGATCGAATCGGCGGGCGGGATGCGGCGAAGCTGGTCAATAGCGGCGATCCAGACGTGCTTGAAATCTGGAATCACGTCTTCATCCAATTCAACCGCGAAACTGGCGGAACCCTCAAGCCGCTGCCCGCCAAGCATGTTGACACCGGCATGGGCCTCGAGCGACTGGTGAGCGTGATCCAAGGCAAGCGATCCAACTATGACACGGATCTCTGGAGTCCAATTTTTGACGCGATCACACGCACGACTGGCGCACGCCCCTATGCGGGATCGTTGACCGATCCAACGGACATTGCGTACCGAATCATCGCCGATCACGTGCGCTGCCTGACTGCGGCGGCTTGTGATGGTGCCGGTCCGGGCAGCGATGGCCGCAACTACGTCCTTCGGCGCATTCTCCGCCGCGCTGCGCGACATGGACGACAGACGCTCGGTATGGAACAACCGTTCGTGCATCTGCTCGTCCCGGCGGTCGTGGAAACGCTCGGCGGTGCGTTCCCAGAGATTGCAGCAGGTGCGGCGAAGGCTGCGCAAACGATCCGAGCTGAAGAAGAGCTCTTTGGCAAGACGCTTGGGCGCGGCATTGCGTTGTTTGACGAGTCCGCGGAGCGCGCGCGTCAATCCGCAGGTGGCACCATTTCGGCCGAAGACGCCTTCCGCTTGCACGACACATGGGGGTTCCCTGTCGATCTCACAGAGGTGATGGCGGCCGAGCGAGGACTCCGAGTGGATGTAGCGGGCTATGAGACGCTGATGGAACGCGCCCGTGAGACGAGCCGAGCAGGATCACAGGACGGTGCGCGCATGGAGATGCCCCCCGATGCAATGGCCAAGCTCGCCGCGATGCATGTCCACCCCACCGATGACTCTGCTCGCGATCTCGGCCATCCAATGCGTGCGCGTATCCGCGCGCTTTGGGATGGCAAGCGCTTCTGTGAGGCGCTTGAAACTGGAGACATGGGAGGCATCGTGCTTGATCGCACCTGTTTCTTCGCCGAAAGTGGTGGCCAAGAACCGGACAAGGGCGATATCCGCACATCGGCGCAGGGTGAGAGTGGCAGCGGCACCGCAGGCCACTTCGAGGTCCGTGATGTGCAGCGCTTCGGCGACTTTGTGCTGCATATTGGTCGGGTGGCGCACGGCGCGGTGCACTGCGACAGCGATGCGGAGATCATGCTGCATCATGAACGGCGCGAGCACATCCGGGCAAATCACACCGCCACGCACCTGCTGAATCTTGCGCTTCGTACCGCACTCGGAGAGGACGTCCAGCAGCGTGGATCCCTCGTTGCAGCCGATCGCCTTCGCTTCGATTTCGCATCGCCGCGCGCGTTGACGGCGATCGAGGCGCAGCAGGTGGAAATGCAGGTGAACGCGTCCATCGCAGCGAACCTTCCCGTATCCATCGGTACTTTGCCGCTTGCCCATGCCAAGACGGTGACCGGTGTGCGTGCCGTGTTTGGGGAGCGTTACCCAGATCCTGTCCGCGTCGTCAGCATCGGTGCATCGGTCGCAGATCTTGATCGCACACCAACCGATCCGCGCTGGGGCACACTGTCGATCGAGTTCTGCGGCGGAACGCACCTTAAATCCACAGGCAGTGCCAGTTCCTTCATACTGCTGTCGGAGGGCGCGTCTTCGGCTGGTGTGCGCCGCTGCTTCGGTTTGACGGGCGGCCCTGCACGCGAAGCTGCAGAGACGGCGCGCCAGTTTTCTGCACGGGTGGAAGCCGCGCTTCATCTGGATGGGGAAGCGCTACTCACGGAAGCAGCGGAGATCGTGCGGGCGGAAGCGGCACTCACCATCGGCATGTGCGCCCGTCACGCGATTACGCCGCGCCTCGAGGCGCTGCGTGAGCGAACAAAGGATGTGCGCCGCAAGATGGAGGGCTCGACACGTGATGAAGCCGTCACGCAGATTCGCTCCCTCACGGAGGCACACGTCGCCGGTGATACACGCCGTCCACTCATTGCCGTGATCCGCGGTGCGGATGCGTCCGCACTGATGGCCGCGCTCGACTCATCGCGCGCACAGTTGCCGGAGACACCCATTCTGCTTCTCAGCCCAGACGCCGAATCCGGCAAAGTAGCCATCGCGGCCACAAGTCCCGCGTGGGCGATCGCCAAGGGGCTGAAAGCAGGCGACTGGGTTCGCACAGCTGCACAAGCCTGCGGCGGATCGGGGGGCGGCAAACCAGATACGGCGCAGGCTGGCGGCAAAGATGTCACCAAGGTGACTGAGGCCGTCGAAGCGGCACGTGCATTCGCAGCGAACCGCTGATGCGACGCCTCACGCGGCGTGCCGGCGCAGACTGAGAGCGCCCCAGGTGATCGCCGCTGCGATCAATGCCACGACGAGCACGGCACCGATCGCACTCAGTTGCGACTGCACGGATCCCCCCCGCCACAGAGGACCCTCCAGCGCAGCGATCGCCCAACGGAACGGGCTGACAGCGCTGGCCGATGCGAGTGCGGGCGGCATAAACACAAGCGGCACGGATCCGCCTCCGAGAAGTGCCAGAATGAGTATCACCGATCGCCCCGCACCCTCACTTCCACCGAGGCTTTGGAACAGCGATGCAACCGCCATCGCCACCATCGTGAACGCGACTGCAATGGCGACCATGGCGGGCACAAGGAGCATGGGTTGAACGGGGCGCACGCCAAATGCGGTGACGGCGAGCACCATCAGCATGACCTGCATCAGCAGCGCCATGCAGAAACAGGCCAACGTCTTGCTGGCGAGCACCGTGTGCATCGAAAGAGGCGCAGCGCACAGGCGCCGAAGCGTGCCGCGATTGCGTTCTGCCGACAGGCTCGTGACAAACGCCATCACGCATCCCGCAAGCCCCCACACGACTCCTTGCGGGAAAGTCACCGCAAAGCTTGATGGTGGTCGCGCAGGATCATCGACCACCGCCCGCTGCGTCAAGCGCACAGGACGGAACGCGCTCAGCCTTGGGAACGCGCCCGCGACATCGCTGCTGATCTGCTTGTCCGAGCGGCGCTGTGCCTTCTCTTCGCGCGCCACTGCGAGCCGCTGCGCCGCGGCAAGGAGATCGAGAATCGCGTTGCGCTCGCCCTCACTGGTGCCCATGTCGGATGCGGGCAACGCGCGCAGCAGTTCCGACTGACGCTGGAGGCGTGCACTATCGCCCACACTCAGCATGAACTGCACAAAGCCAATCTCCATCAGTTTGCCCTGCAGCAATCCGAGTTCTGCTGCACGACTCGGATCGCCAAACACCTCGATCGGCATCGAACCACCCGTCAGCAGCGCTTCTGCCGCCCTGTCGAATTCTTCAGGAACGATGACGACTGCACAGCAGCGCCCGGATCGAACGCGCGCGATCGCCTCCTCACGTCCCGCCACTCGCTCCACCTGCAGTGCGGGGTCAGACTGCAGCGCGGCGATGAATGACTCAGCAAGCGATCCGCTGCCCTCGCCAACAAGCGCGACGGCAATCGGACCGGGTGTGGCCAACCGCCCGAAGACCAGACCGAAGAGCACGGCAATGACCAACGGAAAAATCAACGTGAAAACGAATGCACTTCGGTCACGCAGCAGGAGGCGGAGATCCTTGCAAACGAGGGCTAGCAGCGGTCCAGTCATTCGCGAAGCTCCCGGCCCGTCAGCTTCAAGAGCACGCTCTCCAACCCCCGAGCCACACGGCTGCTGCCTGCGCCATGAATCGCGACCAGTTCGTCCACGGTGCCCTCGGCCTGAATCTTTCCATGATCCATCAACGCAATGCGGTCACTCAACTTCTCCGCCTCCTCCATGTCGTGTGTTGTCAGCAGCACAGCACATCCCGACGCGGCACGGGAGCGAATGATCCCACGCACATGCGCACGCGACTGCGGATCCACGCCCGCCGTTGGCTCATCGAGCACAAGGAGCGGCGGCTCATGTATGAGTGCCACAGCAAGATTGAGTCGACGCTTCATACCCCCTGAATAACCCCCAACGCGCTCATCGGCACGCGTCGCTAGACCAACCATGTCAAGCGCCTCCAGCACCTGACGACGACTTCGGAACGCGCCATAGAGCCGGGCAAACATCGTGACCGTTTCTGTCGCGGTGAGCATGTCGTACAGCGCCAGCTCTTGCGGGGCGAAGCCGATGGCTCCGCGAACCGAAGCGTTCGATGGATCGCCGGCAGCTCCGACCGTGACGCTCCCCGAGTCCGGCCGCATCAGTCCTGTCACGAGTGCGACCGTTGTGGACTTGCCTGCGCCGTTGGGCCCGAGCAGTCCGACCACCTCCCCTGCCGCCACACGAAGCGACACACCGTCGACTGCTCGCACTCTGCCGTAACTCTTGGAGACTTCACGCAGCGTCAGCATCCCCCCATCCTACGGATCACCCCCCCAAAACCCCGCGCTAGCCTGTCGTACATGAGCGATGCCATCACCAGCGTTCTGCAAGAGAATCGCATCTTCGAGCCCAGCGATCACTTTCGCACGCAGATGGGCACCGTGCATGTTCCGAGCATGGATGCGTACCGCGCGGAGCACTCGCGTTCCCTCGAGGATCCCGAGGCGTACTGGAGTGACGTGGCGCGGAGCTTCCATTGGATGCACCCTTGGAAGCGTGTTCTGGAGTGGAACGCACCCGATGCGCGCTGGTTCGTCGGCGGGCAGACCAACGCATGTTTCAACTGCGTCGACCGACAGGTCGAAGCAGGCTTCGGCGATGACGTGGCAATCCTCTGGGAGGGAGAACCCTGCTCGCCAGAACCGGAGGTTCGCCGACTCACCTACCGCGATCTGCAGCGCGAAGTTTCCCGCGCAGCGAATGCGCTCTTGGCGCTCGGCGTACAGCGAGGAGATGTCGTGACGATCTACATGGGCATGGTGCCCGAACTGGCGATCGCCGTGCTTGCCTGTGCCCGTATTGGCGCGCCGCACTCGGTGATTTTTGGCGGGTTCGCACCAAATGCGATCGTCGACCGCGTACTCGATGCGCAGAGCACCATCATCATCACATGCGACGGCGCTTGGCGGAGGGGTCAAGTGGTGCCCTTGAAGGCAAATGTGGACGAAGCGTGTACGCGACTGCCAGAGGTGCGCCATGTGCTGGTGCTCCGTCGCACCGCTCGTGAGGTGGCGATGCATCCGACACGCGATCTGTGGTGGCATGAGTGCGTGAATCAACAGTCAGATCACTGCCCGTGCGCGGCGGTCGACTCGGAACATCCGCTGTTCCTGCTGTACACGAGCGGTTCGACGGGGAAGCCCAAGGGAATCGTGCACACGACGGCTGGCTACATGATCTTTACCGCGCATACGGCACGACTCACCTTCAACCTTGTGCCAGGGCGCGGACAGGTCTACTTCTGCACGGCGGATCTCGGGTGGATCACTGGACACTCTTACATCGTGTATGGACTGCTGCCCAATCGTGTGCCAACGCTGATGTACGAAGGCGCGCCGAACTTTCCGGCGGAGGATCGCTTTTGGGCAATCGTGGAGCGTCACCGCGTCACACACTTTTACACGGCACCGACGGCAATTCGTTCCTTCATGAAGTGGGGCGATACTCATCCGCAGCGACACGATCTTTCGAGTCTGCTCGTCCTCGGCACCGTTGGCGAACCCATCAATCCTGAAGCATGGATGTGGTACCACCGAACCATCGGCTCTTCACGCTGCCCCATTGTGGACACGATGTGGCAGACCGAGACAGGCGGACACATCATCACGCCGCTTCCAGGTGCGACCCCCACGGTGCCAGGTTCCTGCACCCTGCCGATGTTCGGCATCGATGCTGCCATCGTGAATGAACGCGGCGAGGAACTTCCTGCGAACACGGGTGGACTGCTGGTGATTCGAAAGCCATGGCCAGCCATGCTGCGTGGCATCCACGGGGATCGCGCGCGATTCATCGAGACGTACTGGTCGAAGGTGTCGGGGATGTACGTCGCAGGCGACGGAGCGCGGCGCGATGATCGAGGCTACTTCTGGATCATGGGCCGCATCGATGATGTCATCAATGTCAGCGGGCATCGCCTCGGCACCATGGAGGTGGAGAGCGCACTCGTATCGCATCCGGCGGTCGTCGAAGCGGCGGTCGTGGGCATGCCACATGAAATCAAGGGCACGGGAATCGCCGCGTTCGTGACGCTTGGCCCCGACTTCATCGGGAAAGCGAGTCCAACACTGAAGCGAGAACTACAGGAGCATGTCGCACGCGAAATCGGTGCAATCGCGCGCCCAGACATGATTCGCTTCACCACACTCCTGCCCAAGACCCGATCGGGAAAGATCATGCGCCGGCTGCTGCGTGACATTGCTTCGGGTCGCGAGTTACAACAGGACACGACGACGCTGGAGGACTTCTCCGTTCTTGCCAAGCTTCGCGAAAGCGATGAGTAGCACCGCCCGGAATCAGGGCCCTAATCAGGGTTGAAGGCTCCAATCCGCCCGGTCCGCTTGATCGGCCCAGCGGCGCATATCGCGAAGGGCGTTCACCCCCTCTGCCGCCACGGCACCATCGATCGTCCCCACGCATGCCTCGTCGCGGTAGCGCGCACTCAGGTTGCCGAACGATGCGGGAACCTCAGGGTCGTACCTCGCCTGCCACTGCGGCTGGATGAAAGCCGGGCTCTCGAGTCGGAAGTAGCCCTCGGCAATACCACCATCCGCCGTCGCACTCGTACGACTGGACGCAAAGGCAATCACGCGCGCCGGATTCCGCGCCATCGCGAGGCGCCGGAGGTAAAAGTTTGCGAGGGGATTTCGCTGACCGTTTGGAAGCGTGGCCGGAAGAAAGCCCAGCCGTTCGCTATCACCTCCGACCCACGTCGAATTCATTCCGAAGGAGGGATAGAGACTCGCAAAGTAAAGCATCTGCTCTGGATCACCATTCTCCAACTTCGACCACATGTCTGCCTGCGAACCAACGAAGAGCGAGCGCATGTCACCACCGAGATATGGAGTGAGCCGCCAAGGCCACCGTGCTGCAATGTTGGCGCCGCCGCCATATGTCTGCGTGGGGATCGGCTCACCGTTCCGCTGAAACGCGGGCAAGCCCGGCAGGAATCCGGGAATAAGCACTCCCCCGTTGTCGAGCGCATAGCCCGTCCAGCCTTGCAGCGCGCTTCTCAGCGCAGCAAGTTCCGTCGTCTGCCGTGCTGTGCGCTGCACGACGGTGACTGCAGATGCTGACAGCGCAACAAGAAGAGCAATGACACCAATAACGGCGAGCAGCTCGACCAAAGTGAATGCGCGAGGGCAGCCTTTGCTCGGAATCTGCCGCCCTTGCAAAGGCGCGGCTTTCCCGCACGTCCTTGGCACAGAGACAACAGTCATAGCTTGCTTTTGCACGAATCGGATGCCTATTGTTTGTGGCGAAACTTTGCTGTTCAATAGTAGTCCGCCGAGATGTCCGATGCGTCCGTTTCATCAATCTTCGACCACTGCCGCTCTGCTTGCAGCTCTCTTCTGCACCACTGAGCTTGTCGCAGATTCCATACAGGGCTCATGGGAGACTCCTGCGCTTGACCGCTGGATGTACCCATTCAACGCATCGCCGGGAGCACGACCGACCATTTCGACCTTCGGGTCTGATCCTGCGTCGTCGGATTTCGACAGCCGTGATGGACAGTTCATCGTCGCTTTCGATACCGCGCCCATTGTTCCAAGCGGACAGGGCGAGGAGAACTACACAATCACGAGCGCAGTGCTGACCGTGGAGTTCGCGAATGACCGCATCGCGGTTTACGACCCCACGCCAGATTCGTGGCGGAGCTTTCGCCCGCCGACTGATCCTGCGTTTGTCGCCGATACCGACCCAGGGCAGCCAATTGAGCTCTTCGGGTGCGGATTTCGAAACAGCTTCAGTGCGCTGAACTTTGTGGAAAACTCGCCGTATTCGACCCCTCCAAACCCACTTGCCTCGGGTGTTCGAAACGCATTTGCCTTGAGCTTTGACAGCTCAGGCGCACCCATCGATGTGTCGAACAACCCCCGCCTGAGCTTTGATGCTCTGCAGTTTGCGACTGGGCAGATCAGCGAACTCGCGCCGGGAGATCTGATTCCGCTGCGATCCAAGATGACCTTCAGCGTGTCCGTTGCACAGCCGAAGATTCAGGCATACTTGCGTCAGGGCTTGAACCGTGGTCGCGTGTTTTTTGTCGTCAGCAGCCTGACGTTGGTCCAACAGCAGGGAGGCAACTTCCCCTCCTTCTATGCAAGGGAGAATCCTCTCATTGCAGTGGGTCAGGCTCGCCCCGCCTCGCTCGCACTGACCGTACAAACGGGACCGAGCTGCGCTGCGGCGGACCTCAACTGCGATGGAACAGTGAACGGCACCGATCTCACGATCCTTCTCGCCAATTGGGGTTTGAATGGCAACGGGGATGTGAATGGAGACGGCTCGGTGAACGGAAGCGACCTGACTGTTGTCCTCAGCGCGTGGACGAACTGAGTCTCCTCGATTCAATCGAGGGCCGCAAGACGACAAACACTGATTCAACACTGGACGAGTCACGGCGGCGCCCAGCGTTCGACCGAGTCCGCACGACTGTGCCTTCTGCACAGCGGACTCGGCCGAAGCCGTGACGCGGACCGCGCGCAAAGCAGCGGCCCTGACTAGCCCTCCACCCCGCCTACCCACTTTCCCATCGCACCCATCCCATTGCCTCCGCCCATGATGTCTTGGTTCGAGGCACAGGGATACCTCACGAGTGCTTCGTCAAAGCACGCGAGTGTTTCTCCGCCTCTGACCAGGACTTCACGGTCGGTTCAACATCTCTGACACCAGCTGCGGCACAACGGGCGCTGGGCACTTCCTGTGCGTCTCAGCAAACTGCTTTGCGGCCGATTCCCCTCAGGACAAACTCAAGCAAACAAAGGCAAACAGTCAACCCAACGGAGCCGTTGACTCATTCCGCCCCGCCGGCGCCCACCAACTCACCGGTTTCGGCCTCCGACATGCACAGCGCATTCACGAAGGCCTTTCGCACTTCGCGGACGCGACTGCGAATGCCTTCGAGTGCATCATTGACTTCATCCTCATCCACCTCAAGGACGTCAGAAATCTCGCTCGTTGGCATTCTGTCGATGTAATGCAGTTCCACCACAAGACGCTCAAAACCACTCAAACTATGCGCCAAAAGTGACACAAGTTGTGCTGATTTTTCGAGCATGTGCGGTCTCCTTGCACGCTTGCGCTCTCGGATGCCCCCATGGCATTCCGTCGCCACTACGGCGAACAGAATACCACAAATCTTCACCTTGTCCACTTGCAGCGATAATTCTTTTGCTGTTGGTGTCACCCCACTGCTGGAGCACATCGTCCGACTGCCAAAGATCGGCGAAGTGCACTGCCAGTTCTGGATCGAACTGCGAGCCCGCACAGCGCAAGACCTCATCCACGGCTTGGCGCGGCGATCGCCGTTTCGCATAGGGACGATCCGAACAGATCGCATCGAACGAGTCTGCGATCGCGATGATTCGAGATGCCAGCGGAATCGCATCTCGCTGCAGGCGATCGGGATAGCCCTGGCCATCCCATCGCTCGTGATGACCGCGAACACCAGGCTGTGCAAAGCGGAGTTCGTCGAATGCGCCGATCAGGCGGGCCCCTGTTTCAGGATGACGGCGCATCAGAGCGAACTCTGCATCCGTCAGTCGCCCCGCCTTGAAGAGAATCTCATCTGGAACGGTCAACTTGCCAAGATCATGGATCATCGCGGTGGTGTGCACGTCCTCGATCTGGCCCTGATCGAGTCCAAGGTGTGCGGCAAGTGATGCGGCGAGAGATGCCACGCGGTGACAGTGCCCTGGACACTCGCCTTCCTTCGCTTCGATAAGGCGAACAAGTATGTCGATGCAGTTCTTCGGCTTCACGGCTTCCCGCTTTCGGCAGTCGAACGCACCTCCTTCAGCGGAGTCCGAAAAAAACACCACGGAGGGTCCGATACACTTGGGCTTCGCATGCACGTTCACCCGTTTTTTGCACTCCGAGCAGCTGCAAATCGAGTTTCACAAGTGGCATGCCCCCCCTATGACGTGGTCGATTTCGCAGGAGCCGTGGCTTGCGCGGCCAATCCGAACAGCTTCATGCGCGTGGTGCGTCCCGAGGTGGACTTCGGACCCGATCAGGATCCGCACTCGCCAAGCGTGTACGCGAGAGGGCTCGACAATCTCCGCGGACTGCTGGAACGCCGCTGCATGGTGCGCGAGCCCAGGGAGAACTTTTATGTCTATCGGCAGGCCGCACAAGGACGGACGCAAAGTGGATTGGTGTGCTGCGTGGATGTGGCGGACTATGTCAGCGGCATCATCGCGCGGCATGAACTGACCCGTCCTGACAAGGAGCAGGATCGCACTGACCACATGATCACGCTTCGCGCCCACTGCGAGCCGGTTTTTCTCACAGTGGCAGGGCTCGATGGATTTGTGGCGCAGCTCTCGCGAGATATGAATCATCGCCCGTTGTTTCACTTCAGTGCGCCGGACAAGGTCATTCATACGCTTTGGGCTGCCACGTCCATCGATGCGTACCGCCAACTGTTTGCTGATGTGCCACGCGTTTTCATTGCGGACGGTCATCACCGAAGTGCAGCGGCAGCACGTGCCTCGGACGCGCTTGCCCATGTGACGGATGACATTGATCGCAACGAAGTCGGGCGTTTCCCCGCGGTGATCTATCCGGCAGAAGAACTCCTCATCTTGCCCTACCACCGCTTGGCACGGCTGGCGAGCGGACAGCGAGCTGAGCAGTTGGAGCGTGCGCTCAACGAAGTTGCGGTCCTCGAGATGGTCGATGAAAGCGAAGGACCGGCACCCCGCGCCAAAGGAGAAGTTTCGGTCTATCTCAACAAGTCTTGGTGGCGCCTGCGGCTGCCGCGCGCACACGGCGAGTCACCCACAGATCTCTTGGATGTTGTCCGACTTTCGCGCACTGTCCTTGCGCCCATTTTGGGGATCACAGACGAACGGACAGATCCCCGCCTGTCGTTCCTCGGCGGGTGCTCCGCGCAGGAACTCGCCGCACACGTGGAGAACGGCAAAGCGGACATCGCATTCGCCATGTACCCGACATCGATCGAGGAATTGCTCGCGGTCGCAGGAGCCGGACTCATCATGCCGCCCAAGTCGACATGGTTCCATCCGAAGATCCGAAGCGGCCTGTTCCTGCACTCATTCTCGCCCGCACTCGATGCAGCGCTAGGATGAACGGCATGAATGAACAGGAGCCAACCGTGTTCGCAACGCCATTGGCGATGGCTTCACGGGTTCTGGTTGTCGATCGTCTTGGCGCACACGCGCTTGAAGGGCTCCGTGCCGCAGGCTGCGATGCCATCCAGAATCCGATGCTGGAAGGCACGACGCTCCCCGATGCGATGCGCGACATCGAGCCCGACATTCTCATCACGCGTGATACTCGCGTGGATGATCGTGTGCTAAGTGCCACGGAACGGCTGGGGCTCGTCATCGGTACGGGACCGACGATCGAGAGCATCGATGTGGAAGCAGCCAGCAACCGCGGCATCTTTG
>Ga0194127_10000267_pt1 | contig 85211 bp, 85 predicted proteins | sample TA2KigC100mmetaG_FD_148624 | JGI IMG/M metagenome (GOLD analysis project Ga0194127, IMG submission 148624) | Freshwater microbial communities from Lake Tanganyika, Tanzania - TA2015036 Kigoma Deep Cast 100m | ecosystem: Environmental > Aquatic > Freshwater > Lake | place: Tanzania: Lake... | reverse complement strand
GAAAATCCTCCCGGCGCGACAACTGCGAAAATAGGAAGCGCCCGCAGCATCCAGCAGCCGCCGGCGCTTATCCGCTTCCAGTAACTGCCCGCTTCGCCCTACCTACTCACCTCTTCCGAAATGGCTGAGCGCAGGGCCCTACGGGTAGAGCCGGTTGAGCAGTCGCGGGAACGGAACGGCCTCTCGCACGTGCTCTATACCGCACAGCCATGCAACGGTACGCTCGACGCCTATCCCGAAGCCCGAGTGGGGCACCGACCCATAGCGGCGTAGATCCAGGTACCACTGATAGGTAGACTCGGGCAGACCGTGTTCTGCCAGGCGCGCCCGCAGCAGCTCCAGGTTGTGGATGCGCTCCCCGCCGCCGATGATCTCCCCGTATCCCTCCGGAGCGATCAGGTCCGCGCCCAGCACGACGTCTGGACGGCCGGGGTCCGGCTGCATGTAGAAGGCCTTGCAGCGGGTAGGGTACCGGTGGATGAACACAGGCCGGTCAAACTGCTGGCTGACCGCGGTCTCCTCATCGCCGCCCAGGTCCTCGCCCCAGGCCACGGGCTTCCCGGCCGCGGACAGAAGCTGCAGCGCCTCATCATAGGAGATCCTCGGAAAGGGCGGGCGGACGCGCTCGAGCGGGGTCAGATCGCGTTCAAGCGTGGCGAGCGGTTCCCGGCAGCGTTCCAAGACCCGCGCAACGACGCTGCTCAAGAAATCCTCCGCCAGCGCCATGTAGCCATCCAGATCGAGGTAGGCGACCTCGGGCTCGAGCATCCAGAACTCGATCAGGTGCCGCCGCGTCTTGCTCTTCTCTGCCCGGAACGTTGGGCCGAAGCAGTAGACGCGCCCGAACGCCATGGCTGCGGCTTCATTGTAGAGCTGGCCCGACTGGGTGAGGTAGGCCGATCCCAGATCGAAGTACTGCGTCTCGAATAGCGTCGTCGTTCCCTCGACCGCCGCGGGCGTGAGGATCGGCGCGTCCACGCGCAGGAAACCGTGCCCATCAAGGTACTCGGTCATCGCCCGGATCACCTCGGCCCGCACTCGCAGGGCGGCCTGCTGGCGGCTGCTGCGCAGCCATAGGTGGCGGTGATCCATCAGGAACTCGATCCCGTGCGGCTTCGACGTGATCGGGTAGGGCTCGGCCTCGTGCACAACCAGCAGCGAGCTCGCGGCAAGCTCCACGCCTCCGGGCGCCCGGGGATCCGCCTGCACGATGCCCGTCACGACCACGCTGCTCTCCTGCGGGAGCCGGTCCGCGGCCGCGAACACCTCCTCGGGCACATCCTTCCGGCTCATGACTGCCTGCACCGCGCCTGTGCCGTCGCGCACCAGGAGGAAGAGTATCTTGCCGCTGCTGCGCCGGTGCTGCAGCCATCCCCGGAGTTCCACTACCTCGCCCACGTGGCCCGGAAGCGCAGTTATAGCCCGGTGCACCGGCTGATCGCTCATGACGGTTCCCTCTCATCCTGAAGGGGCTGCGCTCCTAGTGAGGAATCAACAAGCAGGCCGCCCAAGATGGACGCCCCTCCGCCCCTTCTCATCTTCGACTTCGACAACACCCTCGTTGATTCGCGCATAGACTTCACCGCGATACGCGGTGCCCTGATAGACCTGCTGGAGTCCGCTGGCCCGCTGCCGGAGCCGCGCCGGGCCCTGATGCGCGTCCCGATCGCGGATCTGGTCACCCGGATCGGCGACCTCGCTCCGCACCTGACCGCTCGGGCATGGACAGCCATCGAGGCCTTCGAGGCCGCGGGCCTGGCCGACGCGGTGCCGGTGCCCAACGTGCACGGCGTCCTCGCGGGCCTGGCCGCCCGAGGGTTCCATCTGGCGCTCCTGACCAACAACGCACGGACCGCCACCCAGCGCGTGCTGGACGAACTTGGGCTCTCCGCGCTCATATCCGTGACGGTTACCCGTGACGAGGTGCCTGCCCTGAAGCCCGATCCGGCCGGCATCCGGTTCGTCATGGAACGCGCAGGACCCCACCGAACGACCTATCTGGTGGGCGACTCCTGGATTGACGGTCAGGCGGCGGCGCGGGCCGGCATCCGCTTTGTGGGGTTCGGTCCCCGGCGGACAGAAGTCGAGGCGCGCGGCATCATGCCCTGGGCCTGGATCACGGACCTGCGCGAACTGCTCGACCTCGACTGGAACGCCTGACCGGCGCCCTCACCAGAGGTGCGCGAACTTGGCCGCGAACCGCCGATCGAGCACGCTCCGGTTCAGGTCGTAGACCGGGCACTCGCGCAGCATGCAGATATGCAACGCCTGGTTGCAGTACGCCTCCGGCACCTCCCAGCAGGCATGGCTTATCTGGTAGGCCGCACAGATGCCCCTGGAAGGGTGCACGGCAACCGGCCCCTGGACCGCGATCGGTTTGGGTGCGGGAGAGACCGGCTGCGCCTGGGCTTCCCGCACCAGCCGCAGGAGCGGGCGTTCCACGCGCCCTTCCGCGGGAGAGCCCGCCGGGCTGGCCTCTGGGCGCTGAGAGTCGGTCAGCGCGTCCATCTCGCGCGAGGCCGCCTCGATGACGTTCCTAATGCCGCGCCTCAGCTCCTCGCGACCGCTGGGCATGTGCGATCACCTCTTTGGCAAGACTGGAATATTCCCTGGCGCCGCGCGACGCGGGGTTGCTCACGAATAGCGGCACTCCTGACATCGAAGACTCCACAAGCTTGATGTTGAAGTGGATCGTGGTCTCGAACACCTGGTTAGGGAAGAAGTCGTGGATGCCTCCCAGGATCTCCTTGCTGATCGTAGTGCGGGAGTCGTACATCGTTGGAAGCACGCCCAGGATCTCCACCTGGTGGCCCACCTCGTCACCGACCATCTTTAGGGTCCTGATGAGCTGCCGCATGCCCAGCAACGCGTAGTAATGGGTCTGGATGGGTATGATGATCCCGTCGCAGGCCACCAGTGCGTTCAGGGTCAGCAGCCCCAGGGAGGGCGGCGTGTCAATCAGGATGAACGAGTAGCGGTCGCGCATCGGCGCCAAGCGCCTGCGCAGCGCGTGCTCCCGTCCGATCCTGGCCGCCAGCTCCAGCTCGGCTGCGGCCAGGTCGATAGAGGAAGGGGCGACCTCCAGACCCTCCACCGGCGACGGCCGAACGACGGCCTCCAGTGGCAGCCCGTCGTCGTGGTCGGGATCCAGCAGCACGTGGTAGATCGTCTGCTGCAACGTGGCCGGGTCGATCCCGAGACTGACCGTCGCGTTTGCCTGCGGATCCAGGTCTATCAGGAGACTGCGATGCCCGGCCGCTGCCAGGGAGGCACTGAGGTTGACGGCCGTCGTGGTCTTGCCACACCCGCCCTTCTGGTTGACAAGCCCGACAATCAGTGCCCCTTTGCCCACCTGCCTCCTCCACTCCATCCGGCGCGCCGTCAGTGGTTCCCGGCGTCGTTCTCCTTGAGTACGGCTCGATTCACGAACCGGATCAACCCCGGCCAGACCAGGGGCAGTAGAGCGCCGATCACGATCATGATGCCCAGAGCCCAGAGCACAAAAGTCAGCGCAGCGCGTTCGGTCATGCGGCCCTCCGTTCAGTCGAGCGTGCACGCTCGCTCATGCCTGTTCCACGGGCGGCCGCGCTGCTCCTGCCGGAAAGCGGTTGCGAAGCCAGGCGCGCGCCGACTCGGCATTCGCAACCTCGCCGCGGGCCTGCGCCTCCTCGATCGCGCGCAGCATCACGGTGAACACCGGGCCGGGAACATAACCCATGCCGATCAGGTCGTCGCCTGTGATCAGGCGGTCCGGCTCCGACGCTGCCCTGGCGTGGGCGGCCAGCACCCCTGCGGCGCGGAGGTAGACGGCAGGGTCACTGCCCGCGGCCTCGATGTCCGCGCGGAGCAGCTCGAGCAGACCCGCGGCAAGCCCCTGACGGGCCAGGCGCCGGGCATCTGCCGCCGAAAGGCAACCACCCGTGGACAGACGCTGGAACTCGCGAACGAGGACGACTGCTCTCCGGCGCTCGATCGCAGAGAAGCGTAGTCGGCGGCAGACTTCGCCAGCGGTCTCCGCGTCAGGAAGGCGGCAGAGCAGCGCGGCAAAGGCCGGCTCCGGGCCGAGAGGCACCATGCATCTCAGAACACGGCAGGCATGGTCGAGCGCGTTCACGGCCGGCCCGTCCGCGTGGGGTGGTGGCTGGGACGAGAGGGCCGAAACCTCGGGCAATACGGCTTCCAGCAGACCAGTGGCGGCCATGAGCAGGACCCCGTCGGCGCAGCCCGCCGCAGCCAGCAGCCGGACCAACTCGTCGCGGATACGCTCGGCGCTCACACCGACGATTGTGGGTGCAAGATCCGCCAGAGCCTCGCGCGTGCTCGGCTCCAGGGTGAATTGCAGCTCGGCGGCCAGCCGTACCGCTCGCAGCAGTCGCAGACGGTCCTCGGCAAAACGTTCGGCAGGAGGCCCAACGGTGCGGATGCACCGGCCGGCCAGGTCGGCCCGACCGCCGACATGGTCAATGATCTCTCCGGTGAACGGATCGCAGAGCAGCGCGTTGACGGTGAAGTCGCGACGGCGGACGTCGTCGAGCGCACTGCCGTGTTCAACGTACGCCGGACGTCGGCCGTCCAGGTATGGACCTTCGCGCCGGAAGGTGGCCACCTGATAGGGGTGCCCATCGAGTACGACAGCAATGACCCCGAACTGGGCTCCTACCGGTACCGTCCGCTCGAACAGAGCCGCCACGCGCTCGGCAGGCGCGGCCGTGGCAATGTCCAAATCCACGGGCGGCCGCCCGAGCAGCAGGTCCCGGACGACCCCCCCGACAAGGTAGGTCTCCCACCCTGCCTCGCGCAGCCGCCGAGCGATCTCGATGCCCGGCTGAAAGCGCTCAGGTATGGTGAGGGTCAGCGGACTACTCTTTCGGTTGCTCCTCGGAGGGCTCGTGAAACCCCCTGGCCTTCTCCTCGAGCGTCTCACGGCCCCTCTCCACGATCTCTCGCAGCCGGGCAGCGCCCTCGTCCAGCTTCACCCGCCCGCGCTGCGACAGGTCCTCGGCGGTCACGCGCAGTTTCTGGATGACCTCTTCCGCGCGATCCCGCGCGCGGTCTCCCAGGTCCTCGGCGGATCCGGCCAGACGGGTGCGCGTCTCCTCTCCTGAGCGCGGCGCAAGGAGCAGGGCCACAGCCGTACCGAGCAGCCCTCCGATGATGAAGCCTGCCATGAAGTCACTGCGGTTTCCCATTCCCGTTCATCTCCTCTCCAGACCAACATGCGTCCTCAATGGTTCCTCCGCCCAGTACACGGTCGCCGTCATAGAACGCGACGGCCTGCCCGGGTGCGGCTGCGCGCTGGGGCTCGCAGAACTCGACCCGGACGCGATCAGGGCCGTCATCGTGCAGTACCGCAGGGACGTCGGGAGACGCGTGTCGCGCGCGAACAGTCACTGCGGCCGGGAGCGGCGTCGGCACGATCCAGTTCACCCTGCTCAGCCCGAGGCACCGGCGCAGGAGATCCTCCTGCCCGCCGACCACCAGCATGTTGCGCCGCGCATCAACCTCGAGCACGTACCGCGGGACGCCCAGCGATAACCCCAGCCCCCGGCGCTGCCCGACCGTGTACCGGGCGATACCCGTGTGGGTACCCAACACCGCGCCAACACGATCCCGGATCGGCCCTGGGCTCAGCGTTTCAGGACGCCGGGCGGCTACCATGTCGCCGTAGCGCCCGCTTGGGACGAAGCAGATCTCCTGGCTGTCCGGCTTGTTGGCAACCGGCAGATCCCTACGCCGGGCAAGCGACCGGACCTCCTCCTTGAAGAGAGACCCCACAGGGAGGCGTATCCGCGCCAGTTGCTCCTGCGTCAGCGTGTACAGCAGGTACGACTGGTCCTTTCGGCGGTCCGCGGCCCGAAGGAGCAGCCACCTGCCGCTGGCGTCGTCCGTGGCGATTCGGGCGTAGTGCCCGGTGGCCAGCACGCCGCAACCCAACGCTTCTGCCCGCCCCAGGAGGATGCGGAACTTCACCGCCTGGTTGCACGCTATGCAGGGGTTCGGCGTTCGGCCCCGCGCGTACTCCTCACAGAAGTAGTCAATCACCTCTCGCTCGAACTCCTCGCGGAGGTTAAGAACATAGTGGCGAATGCCAAGGCGGCGGGCCGCGGTGCGCGCGTCCTCGATCGCGGTCAACCCGCAGCAGGCCTGCTTGTTCCCCTCGGGTTCCGGCAGCCACGACGGCCACAGGTCCATCGTGAGCCCGACGACGTCGTGGCCCTGCTCTACGAGCAGGGCCGCCGCCACCGCGCTGTCCACCCCGCCGCTCATGGCGACGGCTACCCTGTTCACGGCTTCACCACGCGCGCTCCTGCCTCTGGCCTTGATGGTATCAGGGAGCGTCGCCTCGCAGCAAGTCAATGACCAGCGCGGCCGACCAGGAGAACTCGTGCGGCCCACAGGCGGCGCCGGAAGCCGCGTGGTAGCACTCCACGAAGCCGGGGCAATCGCACACCACCTCCAAGGTCCGACTGAACTGCGGCATCACGCTTGCTCCCCTTCCTTCGCTCCTTCGCCTGACTGTTCCTTGACCGTCGAGGAGCGCTGCCCCCACCACTCTTCCAGCCGCCTTCGCACCGCGGCCTCCGCGCCGTGGTCGGTGGGCCGGTAGTAGCGCCGGCCTTCCAGCCCTGGCGGCATGTTCTGCTGGCGGACGAATCCTTCCGGGAAGTCGCGCGGATACCGGTACTCCTTGCCGTAACCAAGGCGCTCAACGACCCCGGGGTGACTGGTGTCGCGCAGGTGCACCGGTACCGGCGCAGCGCGCTCCTTCTCGACGTCGCCCGCGGCCTCGCCGATCGCGGTCACCACCGCGTTGCTCTTGGGCGCGGTGGCGATGTAGATCGCGGCCTGCGCCATGGGTATGCGCGCCTCTGGAAGCCCGACGAACTCGACGGCGTGCGCGGCGGCCGTGGCAACCACCAGGGCCATCGGATCCGCCAGACCGACGTCTTCCGCGGCGTGTATCACCATCCGACGGGCTATGAACCTGGGATCCTCCCCACTCGCCAGCATCCGCGCCAGCCAGTACACCGCGGCATCGGGATCGGAGCCGCGCAGGCTCTTGATGAAGGCCGAGATCGCGTCGTAGTGTGCGTCGCCCTCCCGATCGTAGAGGAGGATCCGGCGCTGGCTGGCATCGGTGACCAGCGCGAGCGTGATCCGGCGGCTACCTTCGCCCTCCGCGGCGATAGCGGCGGATTCCAGCGTATTGAGGGCCACGCGGGCGTCGCCGTTGCTCGCGCCTACCAGGAACTCCATCGCCTCGGGATCCACCTCGAACCCGAGCCCGGCAAGGCCGCCCGGATGAGTGAGAGCCCGCTCGACGATGGCCCGGACGGACGCATCGTCTAGTGGATGGAGCTGGGCTACGGCTGATCGCGATATCAGCGTGGGGTTGACGTCATGGAAAGGGTTCTGGGTGGTCGCGCCGATCAGGATGATGGTGCCGTTCTCCACGTGCGGCAGCAGCACGTCCTGCTGGGCCTTGTTGAAGCGGTGGATCTCGTCAATGATCAGCAGCGTCCGCTGCTGATGGAACCTCAGGCGGTCCCTGGCAGCGGAGATGATCCGCCGTAGATCCGCGACCCCGGCGGTGACCGCGTTGACCTGCTCCACGCGGGCTTGCGTCCTGGCCGCGATCAACAGCGCGAGCGAGGTCTTGCCGGAACCGGGCGGTCCCCAGAGGATCAGGCTGCGAACCCGGTCCTGCTCGATCGCCGTCCGCAGGGCTCGGCCCGGGCCTACAAGGTGCTCCTGCCCGACAAACTCGTCGAGCGTCCGCGGTCGCAGGCGCGCGGCAAGCGGAACTGCGCCAGACCCTGCGGGAGCGTCCTCGAACAGCGCCATGGGTTACCCCTTATCGTACCACGGGTTGGGCCGCCGGAGGGACCCGAGCGCCGGGGTGCGAACAAACGGGTATGCGCACCACACGTCCGCCGCGCATCGCCTGCAAGCGTGAATCGCTGGTGATCACCGTGTTTGATGGCGAAGAAGCCATCTACACCTTCGATCATGCCGGACGGTTCTGGTCGGCGTGGGCCGGATACCGCCTCTACCGGCGCGCGCTGGACGGCCGGGTGATGCGAAAGCACACCGATCGCAGCGGACGCCATCCCCGCCGACACAGGAGCTTCCTGGAAGGTGGGGCGCGCGCGGCCATCACGGACGCGACAGCCAGGGCGGCGGCCGCAGCCCTCCTCGCCCTGCGCAGCGGCACCGCCGAGATCCTCTGGTCCCTGCCCGGAGAGCCCGATGCGGGCAGGGCAGCGGCTCTGCTGGAGGCCGCCGCCCGGTTCGATGCCGGCGCGGCCGAGGCGGATGCTCAGAGGTTCGCCTCGGTATATGCGCCGGTGCCGATTCTTCCTCCCGACCGCTACCGCTCCCTCGTCGTCCAGGTAACCGAGGGCTGCCACTGGAACCGCTGCACCTTCTGCTCGTTCTACCGGACGCGTCCCTTCCGGATCAAGCCGCTTGACGAGTTCGCGTCTCACCTCGGCGCGGTCCGGGCGTTCTTCGGCCCGGGGCTCACCCTGCGGCGGGGTGCGTTTCTGGGAGATGCAAACGCCCTGCTGCTGCCTGTCGCCGACCTCATTCCGCGCCTGGACCTGCTGGCGCGCGCGCTGCCCGAGCATGCCGGCGACCTGGCGGCGTTCATAGACGTGTTCACAGGTCACCGCCGCGACTGCCGTGACCTGGCAACACTCCGGGCGCGAGGGCTTCGCAGAATCTACCTGGGTCTGGAGAGCGGCGACGACCGGATGCTGGAGTTCCTCAACAAGCCCCAGTCGGCCGAGGAAGCGATTGGCCTTGCGCACGCGGCCCGGGAGGCGGGCCTGGCGGTAGGCATCATCGTCATGGCCGGCATCGGCGGGGACGCATTCTGGCCGAGGCACGTGGAAGCCACGCTGGCGGCGATCCGGGCCATGGATCTGGGTGCCGGAGACCTGCTGTACGTCTCGGCGTTCGCCGCTCCGCGCGAGGGCCCCTACGCCGAGAGGGCAATGGCAGCCGGAGTGAAGTCGCTCACCGAGGACGAGGTATGGGACCAGGTGGACGAACTGGTCTCGGGATCCAGGGCGGTGCTAGGGGCCGGGGCTCGCGTTGCGCGCTACGACATAGAGGAGTTCATCTACTAGCAGGCCCCCGCCGTGCCGTGCGGGACGGAGTTCCCGAACCCTGCTCTCGCAGGTGGGTGCCCTCCCGGCCGCTCCGGCTTCCCGCGGACTGGCAGCGGGTCTGCCTCGGCGTCCGGAGCCGGGCTCCCCGGGCCAATGTGTTGGATCGGAACTTCTGGCCCGCCTCGTGCACGGCAGGGGACCTTCCGCGCACCTCTAATCCTATCAACCTGCGCCGCCGCCCGCAACCTGATCCTGTGCAACCACGATGTGAACATCGCGCAGCAGATCCGGATCCGCAGGCGCAGGCGCCCCGATCATCAGGTCGGTCGCGCTCGCGGTCTTGGGAAACGCGATCACGTCGCGGATCGTGGCCTCCCCGGCAAGGAGCATCACGAGCCGGTCAAGGCCCAGCGCTATCCCGCCGTGGGGCGGTGCGCCGAACCGCAGCGCGTCCAGCAGGAAACCGAACCTCGCCTGCGCCTGCTCAGGGGAGATCCCAAGCAGCCGGAACACCTGCTCCTGCACCCCGTGCTCGTGGATCCGTATGCTCCCCCCGCCCAGCTCCACGCCGTTCAGCACAAGGTCGTGGGCCCTCGCGCGCGCCCGGCCGGGCGACGCCTCCAGTAGGGGCAGGTCCTCTTCCATCGGCGCCGTGAATGGATGGTGAACCGCGACGAACCGCCCCTGGGAGGGGTCAAACTCCACCAGGGGGAACTCCGTCACCCAGGCGAACCTCGAGGCAGCACCGTTCTCGCGCAGGCCCCACCGGTCGGCCGCCTCCAGCCGCAGGCGCCCTAGCGCGGCCGCGGTCGCCTCGGCTGGCCCGGCGACAAGCAGGATGAGATCCCCCTCCTGCGCGCCGGTGCGGGCCGCAATCGCATCGAGCACACCCCTGGACAGGTGCTTGGCCAGTGGTCCCCTGGGTCCCGACGATGTCAACGCCACTGAAGCCAGACCTTCGGCGCCGGCAGACCGGGCCACGGCGGCAAGGTCATCCATGTCGCGCCGGCTGGCTGCGGCGTGCCCTGGTATGCGCAGAGCACGCAGCACTCCTCCGGATGACGCGGCCTCCTGGAACCTGGCCACGCCGCTCTGGCCCGCCAGATCGGTTAGGTCCACGATCTCCAAAGGCACCCGCAGATCTGGCTTGTCGGATCCGAAGCGCAGCATGGCATCCGCGTACGACAGCCGTGGGAACGGGCGCTGGATTTCGGTGCCCAACACCCTGGCCCAGACGTCGTGGAGCATCTCCTCGGTTATCGCCAGGATCTCGTCCTGATCAACGAAGCTCATCTCGATGTCTATCTGGGTGAACTCCGGCTGGCGGTCCGCTCGCAGATCTTCGTCGCGAAAACACCTCGCTATCTGGAAGTACCGGTCTATGCCGCCTACCATGAGCAACTGCTTAAACAGTTGAGGGGATTGCGGGAGCGCGTAGAACTTCCCCGGCTGCACCCGGCTCGGCACCAGGAAGTCCCGAGCCCCTTCAGGCGTGCTGCGGATCAGCATTGGCGTCTCAACCTCCAGGAAACCCTGACGGTCGAGCGACTCGCGGATCGCCATCGTGGCCTTGTGCCGCAGCATGAGGTTGCGGTACATGCGCGGGCGGCGCAGGTCGAGGTACCGGTAGCGCAGCCGCAAGGCCTCATCCACCGCGGCCTCATCGCCCGGCGCAAACGGCGGCGTTGCCGACGGAGACAGAATCCTCAGCGTCCCGGCCCGGATCTCGATCTCCCCGGTGGCCAGGCGCGGGTTCACCGTTCCGTCCGGGCGGCGTGCCACCAGGCCGCTGGCCGCCGCGACGAACTCCGCCCTCACTTCGCCCGCGGCCGTCGCGCTCGCGGGATCCACATCGCCCGGGTTGATGACCACCTGCGTCAGCCCCTCCCGGTCGCGCAGATCGAGGAAGACTACCCCTCCCAGATCCCGCCGGCGCTGTACCCACCCGGCTATGCAGACTTCCTGGCCCGCGTGGGCGCCTCGCAGTTCCCCGCAGGAGTGCGTGCGCTTCTCCCCCACCGCCTTCATCCTCCCTGCCCGCCGCCGGCTGGCTCTCGCCTCCGCAGCCGATCCCGCAGCGCGGCTGCAACGCCTGTCCGCCCTATCGTGATCTGCTCGCCGGTGGCCATCTCGCGCAGCGTGACCGTGCCCGCGGCCAGCTCATCGTCGCCCAGGACCACGGCCATCCGCGCGCCGAGCCGGTCGGCGAGCTTCATCTGCGCGGCCACCGGACGGGCCAGCAGGTCGCCATCGGTCCTGATGCCTGCCTGACGCAGTTCGTCTGCCAGGCGGAAGCCTTCTGAACGCGCGGCCGAACCGATCGTCACCACCATCGCCTCGATCCCCCGGTCCACGGGCCCGGCCAGCCCTTCCTGCTCGCCGACCAACAGCAAACGGTCCAGGCCGAAGCCAAAGCCCACGCCAGGGGTAGGCGGTCCTCCCAGCTGCTCGGCCAGCCCGTCATAGCGTCCGCCACCAAACATGGCGTTCTGAGCGCCCAGGCGGCCGGAGTAGACCTCCACGGCCGTGCGCGTGTAGTAGTCCAGCCCCCGCACGATGAAGGGGTCGAGCGTGTACCGGATCCCCAGCGCGTCGAACTGCGCCCGAACGCCCGCGAAGTGCGCAGCGCAGGCGTCGCAGAGGTAGCCGAAGATCGGCGGGGCGCCGCGTGCGATCCGATTGCACCCCTCGCGCTTGCAGTCGAGAATACGCAGCGGGTGCTCTTCGTACCTCCGCCGGCAGTCCTCGCACAGATCGGTGACACGGGGCCTGAAGTAGTCGCGCAGCGCGGCCAGGTACCGCGGGCGGCAGCCAGCGTCGCCGACGCTGTTCAGCCGTACCTCGACCTCTGCCAGGCCCACCTTCTGGAGCAGGCGCACAGGCAGCGCTAGCACCTCGGCATCGGCCGACGGATCCGGACTGCCGATGATCTCGGCACCGAACTGCGTGTGCTGCCTGTAGCGGCCGCGTTGGGGCCGATCGTAGCGGAACATCGGCGCGATGTAGTAGAGCTTCACGGGCTGCGGCCAGCGCGCGAGCCCGTGCTCGAGAAAGGCGCGCATCACCGCCGCGGTCCCCTCGGGGCGCAGGCTGAGCGAGCGGCCCCCGCGATCCGAGAACGTGTACATCTCCTTCTCGACGAGGTCGGTGTTCTCGCCCACCGTGCGCTGAAACACATCCGTGTGCTCGACCGCCGGTGTACGGATCTCGCGGAACCCGTAGCAGGCCGCCATCTCGCGGATCTCTGCCTCCAGCGCCTGCCACCGTTCCACCTCGCCTGGGAGGATGTCGCGCATGCCGCGCGGCGCCTGGAATGCGGCCATGGTTCCGTTCCCCCTCTCTTCCTGCCAAGAGCAACGCTCCCGTCCGTCAGGGACGGGAGCGTCGTATCTTCCCGCGGTGCCACCCTGGTTCCCGGCCGGCGCGAAGCAACCGGTCGGACCCTCTACGCTGTGACGGGCGGACCCGGACGACCCCGGCCACGGCTGCGCGCGGCCGGACCCATCGGCTCAGGGGCGTCGTTCGGAACCCGGGGCGCCTGGGGATGCTCGCAGCCCGCCGAAGCGAGGCCTCCCCTCTCTGAAAGGGCCGGGTCCTACTCTTCCCTTCCCAGCCGGTACCGTATGAACCTGAAACTTGCGGCTATTCTACTGTTGGGCGGGCTCTGCTGTCAAATCACGCGAGACCGGCACCGTACACTGCCTGCGGCCGCAGGTTTCCTCGTCCAGGAGGTCGCAGCCGCAGGGGCGAAGTCATACAACAGGAACCCCAGCCGTCCTGAAGGGAGGCGCCACAGGTGCAGGCAATCATCCTGGCCGGCGGACGAGGGGAGCGGCTCCGCCCCTACACCGAAGACAGGCCCAAGCCCATGGTCGAGGTCCTGGGCGTCCCGATACTGGCGTACCAGATGCACTGGCTGCAGACGCAGGGCGTTTCGGAAGTCGTGGTGGCATGCGGGTACAGGCACGAGGTGATCCGGGACTACTTCGGCGACGGCGCCAAGTGGGGCATGCGGATTGACTACGCTGTTGAGAGTTCACCCCTCGGACGCGGCGGCGCCATCCGCAGCGCGTTCGGGAGGCTGCGCCCGAGCGAGCAGGTCGTGCTGGCGACTAACGGCGACATCCTGACGAATCTCCGGCTCGCACCGGTCGTAGACCATCACCGCGGGGGCGGGAATCTGGCTACGGTGGTGCTCACGCCCTATGTCAGCACCTACGGGCTGGTGGAGACAACCGCGGACGGCCGGGTGGTGGCGTTCCACGAGAAACCAACGCTCCCCTACTGGATCAACGCCGGGATCTACGTGCTATCCCCCGAGGTGATACCAATGCTCCCCGAGGTCGGGGACCACGAGCGAACAACGTTCCCGGAGCTGGCCGGGCAGCGACGCCTGGGCGCCTACAAATCCGAGGCCTACTGGCGATCCGTGGATACGGTGAAGGACCTCTCCGAGGTCAGCCGCGAGCTTGAGCAGCGATTGCTCACTGCGTTTCTTGCCTGAGGGGGCGCACCGGCGCCACCGCATTGAGCACCAGCATCACCGGAGTGCCGTCCACGAACTCGAACACGGTCAGCGACGCGGGCGAGATTTCCATCCGCCGCATGGCATCCAGGGGCAGTTCGAGCAGACGGCATATCAGCGCCAGGATCGGATCCTGGTGGGAGACGAGCAACGCAGCACCTCCCTGCTCCACCCACTCGCGCGCGCACTCGGCCATGCGGCCCGCAATCGCCTCCACCGGCTCGAAGCCGGGAACCGCCATCCGCGATGGCTCGGTCCGCCATGTCTGCCATTCGGCAGGATGGCGGGCGATCACATCGGCGACCGGCATGCCTTCCCACGGCCCGAGCCCGGCCTCGATGAGACGATCGTCCGCGGAGACGGGCCGGTCCACGTGTTCGGCGATGATGGCCGCGGTCTCCATCGTGCGGTCCAGCGGGCTGGACACGATACGGTCCGGAGGCGCTCCCTCCAGGTATAGCGCGAGGGCCTCGACCTCGGCGCGGCCAGCTGCGCTCAGGTGCACCCCGGGGAGCCGGCCGGCGAACCGGTTGACCGGCGGCACCAACCAGTCGTGGTGCCCGTGGCGTACTACCATCAGGCGGGGCGTGTCAGCCATCTGTATCTAGGACGAGCGTCACGGGCCCGTCGTTGTGGATCTCCACGACCATCTTAGCCCGGAACCGGCCTGTTGCGACGGTGATGCCAAGTGTGCGCAGCCCGGCGACGAACTCCTCGCACAGCGCCTCGGCATGATCCGGCGCCGCCGCCCGAATGAAGGATGGACGGCGCCCGCGGCTAACATCGCCGTAGAGCGTGAACTGCGAGACAACCAGGACCGAGCCGCCCACTTCCATCACGGACCGGTTAAGCTTCCCGGCCTCGTCGTCGAAGATGCGCAGGTGGGATACCTTCTCGGCCAGTGCCGCGGCCTGCGGGGATGCGTCGCCTGCCGCCACGGCGAGGAGAACCATCAGCCCCGGACCGATCGAGCCGAGCGTTGCATCGCCGACGCGCACGGCCGCCCGCGCTACCCGTTGAACAACTGCTCTCACTGTGGTTTCCGCGGCGGCTCCGGCCTAGCCATCGGCACGTGGGGCAAGGGCGCCGAGGCGGCGCCGCACCTCTTCCAGGGTTTCGGGCCGCTTGGGAAACGCGAAGCGCACGTGTGGCGTGCGGGCCGAAGGATCGCTGCGGAAGCTGCTGCCCGGAACCACGGCGACGCCCACCTGGGAAGCCATACGCCGCGCAAACGTCACGTCATCATCCGCGCACAGGCCGGTGAAGTCGGCCATGACGTAGTACGCGCCGCGCGGCACGACACACCCGAAGCCGGCCCCGGTCAGGATCTCAAGCATGGCGTTCCGCTTGGCCTGATAGAACGCGCCCAGGCCCGTGTAGTAGTCGCGCGGGAAGTTGAACGCGGTCACCGCCGCCTCCTGCAGCGGTGCCGGCGCGCCTACGGTCAGGAAGTCGTGGGCGCGGCGGATACCGTCGGCGATCGCGTCGTTGCCGGTCAGCGCCCATCCCACCCGCCAGCCGGTCACGCTGTAGGTCTTGGACATACTGTTGACCGTGACGGTGCGCTCCGCCATCCCGGGCAGCGCAGCCAGGCTGATGTGGACCGCCCCATCGTAGAGGATGTGCTCGTAGACCTCGTCCGTGATCGCCAGCACGTCCCATTCAAGGCACAGGGCCGCGACCTGCTCCAGCTCGGAACGGGTAAAGACCTTGCCGGTGGGGTTGTGAGGCGTGTTCACGATGATGGCCCGCGTCCTTTGCCCGAAAGCGGCACGCAGATCAGCGGGATCGAACGGCATGGCCGGATCCGTGAGATCCAGTCGGACATACCGAAGGTGCGCGCCTGCCAGCAACGCGTCCGGGCCGTAGTTCTCGTAGAAGGGTTCGAAGAGGACGACCTCGTCACCCGGGTCCAGGACGGCGAGCAGCGTGGCCATCATCGCCTCGGTGGCCCCACAGGTCACCGTGATGTGGCGCTCCGGGTCCACTTCCAGGCCGTTCGACCACGCCACCTTGTCGGCGATCGCGCGCCGCAGCCGCGGGGACCCCCATGTGATCGAATACTGGTTCCACTCTCCCCGCACCGCGGCCACGGCGGCCTCCACCAGCTCCGGCGGGGGGTCGGAGTCCGGAAAGCCCTGCGCCATGTTGATGGCCCCGTGCAGGTCGGCGAGCCGCGTCATCTCACGGATCACCGACTCGGCGAAGAGTTCAACACGCGCAGACGTCGTGCGCCTCATTACGTGGGCACGACCCTGGCTACGCTGAAGACCTCGGGGACCTTCTCGACGCGCTGCATGACCGCGTGCAGCTGGCCGATGTTACGGATGTCCAATACGACGTTCGTGACGACGACCTTGTCCCGCCGTATGCGAGCGTTCATCGAGAGGACGTTGGTCCTCGTCTCCGCGATCGCGGCCAAGATGTCCTTGAGGAGTCCCACCCGATCGAACGCCTCCACCTCCACCTCCACCTGGTAGATCCGCTCCTGCACGGGCTCCCATTCCACCTCGAGCAGGCGCTCGGGATGTGCGCGCAGGAAGGCGATATTTGCGCAGTCGTTCCTGTGGATCGCCACGCCGCGGCCGCGGGTCACGTACCCGACGATGCGGTCGCCTGGCAGCGGGGTGCAGCAGCGGGCAAAGCGCATGAGCACGTTGTCCACGCCCCGCACTCGGACTCCTTGCGGTGCACCCGGCGGCGCCGGCGGCACGGTGGGGGGCACCGCCGGTTCCTCTTCGACGGGGAGTGTGCCCCGCAGCGCGTGTGCCACCTGTAGGAGCGAGAGGTCGCCGTTGCCGATCGCGGCCAGCAGCTCGTCGGCCGACGACACCCCAAACTGCCCGATGACCTCCTCGAGCCGCTCGGGCTTCATCGCCGCTGCCACGCCGCCGGTACGCCGCAGTTCGCGCTCCAGCATCTCCCGGCCGCGGGCCAGGTTCTCCTCGTGTCGCTCGCGCTTGAACCATTGCTTGATCTTGGATCGGGCGTTGCTGGTCACGGTGAACATCAACCAGTCCCGGCTTGGACCGGCACTGCTCTTGCTTGTGGAGATCTCAACGATATCGCCGGTGCGGAGCTTCTGCGACAGCGGAACCAGCCGTCCGTTCACCTTGGCCCCGACGCAACGGTGTCCGACGTCGGTGTGAATGCGGTAGGCGAAGTCCACCGGGGTCGCGCCGGCCGGCAGGTCTACCACGTCGCCCTTGGGAGTGAAGACGAAGACCTCATTCTGGAAGAGGTCCAGCCGGACCGACTGCACGAACTCGCGCGCGTCGGCCAGGTCCTGCTGCCACTCCAGCAGCTGCCGCAGCCAGGCCAGCTTCTGGTCCACCTCTCGGATCTGTGCCGCGCCCTCCTTGTACTTCCAGTGGGCGGCGATGCCGCGCTCGGCCTCGGCGTGCATCTGATGGGTGCGAATCTGGATCTCCAGAGGTTCTCCCTCGTGGATGACGGCCGTGTGCAACGACTGGTACCCGCTGGTCTTCGGGCTGGCGATGTAGTCGTCGAACTCCCCCGGGATCGGCTTCCAGACGGCGTGAACTATGCCGAGCGCGGTGTAGCAGTCCTTCACGTCATCGAGCAGCACACGCACTCCCAGGCGGTCGTAGACGCGCTCCACGGGCTGTCCCGCGTACTTGGGGCGCTGGAGCTTCTTCCAGATGCTGTATATGTGCTTGGGCCGGCCAGTGATGTTCTTGGGATCCACCTTTATTCCTGACCGTTGGATCTCGCGGTGAAGTACGCGCACTACCCGATCCACCAGCGCCTGCCGTGCGTTCTCGGCCTGGGCCAGCGAGCGCGTGATCTCGGCGTAGGTCTCGGGCTCGAGTTGCTGGAATGCCAGGTCCTCGAGCTCCTTCTGGACGCTGCCTATTCCAAGCCGCTCGGCCAGCGGGGCATAGATGTCGAGCGTCTCCTGGGAGGTACGCTGGCGCTTCCACTCCGGGAGCGGCGCTATTGTGCGCATGTTGTGCAGCCGGTCGGCCAGCTTTATCAAGACAATGCGGATGTCGTTGGCCATTGCCAGGAACATCTTCCGCAGGCTCTCGGCCTGGCGCTCCTCCCGGCTCTGCCACTCGATCTTGCCCAGCTTGGTGACGCCGTCCACCAGCGTGGCGATCTCGGGGCCGAACCGGTCGCGCAGTTCGGATAGTTCAACGCCGGTGTCCTCGAGCACGTCGTGCAACAGGGCGGCGGAAACCGTGGTCATGTCGAGGCGCAGATCGGCCAGGATCGTCGCCACGGTCACCGTGTGCATGACGTACGGTTCGCCCGAGGCGCGTCTCTGGCCCTCGTGGGCCCTGGCAGCGGCAAGGTAGGCCTCGCGCACGAGATCGAGATCGGCCTTTGGGAAGTTGGCCCGCAGTGTCGCGATGAGACGCTGGACCTCAGGCGGCAGGTCCTGGAAGCTACCTTGTTGTCTGCGCAGATCCAGCCACTTCACCGCTGGACACCGCCGTTCGGCTTTTCCTGCAGCATTTCGGTGCGAGGCCGCCGAGCCCTCCTGAACTACGGCCTCGACAGGTCGTCCAGGATTCGCGCGGCCGGACCGCCTGCCCAGGCACGCAGATGGGACCAGGCCGCGTGCTCCCGCATCCCCTCCCTGTACCTGAGTGACCGGCCCAGATCGCCTCGGGCGCCGGCGCCCAGCAGGGTGTACAGCCCCCCGGAACCCTCGGCGTCCTCTCGGGTGAGGATCCCGGCCTCGACCATGATTGCCAGGCACGCAGAGAGAACCCCCTTCGGGAGGACCGTCTTCGAACCTGCTCCTGCCCGTCCCCGCGCCCTTAGTTCATGGTAGCACCGCACGAGCGTTTCCCGCGACGGGCAGCGCGCTTCCAACCGGGCCGCGGCAGCATCAAGCGCGTCAGGGCCGAACCGGAGCTCTACGGTCGTCGCCTGCCCCTTCAGGCCTCCAGAGCCCATGCAGTCGCCTGCAAGCAGGGGGTCCGTCGGCAGACCCAGAACCACCACGCGCGCGATGTCCTCAGGCAGCGCCGGCGCAACCAGATGTGCCCCGGCGACCAACACCGTCAACTGCCCTGCGGCAAAGAGATCCTCGATCACGCGGCGCAGCGCCGATGGCAGGCCCGCGTGATAGTAGGCGATGAGGTCCGCCATGTCTGGGTGGCGCGTGCGCAGGTGGCGCGCGGCCGTCACGCTCGCGCCAGCATCGTCCGTCAGGACGAGGACCTTCTCCTGGCGCGCTCGGCCGGTGGCGAGGCCGATCTCTTCACCCGGGAGGCCGCGGCGGTCCACCACACGCAGGTTTGTCCGGGCAGGACCAGCGGCCACGACCCGGTCAATCCCGACAGCAGCGGCGGCCTGCGCCAATGCCTCGAAGGGCAGCGTTCCGGCCAGGAGGCGTAGGCGACCGCCGTACCGTTCGCGCAGGAGGGCAATGTCGGACTCCGGGCTGTGGGGATCGAACACGGCCACTACACCGCCTGCTTCCGGAACACGCAGCTCAGTCCAGAGCGCGGACGCAAACAACAGGTCGAGATCCCCTCTGCCCCAGGCCGCGCAGATACGGGCCGTGTCCTGGGCCGGAAGCAGGCCGTGGGCGCCGGCCACGCGGAGCCCGAGCCCTCGCAACCACATCCCTGCAAGCCCATACCAGGCATCCACCACAGCGGACCGCGGCAGCACCACCACGACCGGCCCGTCACCGCGGGATACCAGGGCCGCTGCCGCCATCACCACCACGGGAAGGAGATTGCGGCCCGGCCCAAAGCGGGCCGCGACCGGGCTTCCAGCAAGAACGGCATCCAGGACCTCCTGCTGCCGGCCGGAGAGGGTGCGCCCGCGGCTCAGATCGGAGACCAGGCCCTCGAGTGGTCCGCGACGGCCCTCGACGATCTCCCCTTCCCAGGTTGCCTCGCGGTTGACATGGATGTTCAGCCCCCACGCGCGGTCCCCGCCGCCGGTGAGCGCCGTCGCGGTCGCCGCGTATCGGGCCCCGGCGTCCATGGCCGGCGCAAGCCGGGCTGCCAGTGCCGCCCGCAGGAACCCGAGCTGCCGCCCGTCGCCGAGGCAGACCTTGATCGCGTGCGGATCTCGGGGGTTTTGGGGATCCCGCACCAGGCGGAGCGCCTCGCCGGCCCGTACCGACGCCAGGGTCGCCTGGCGCCCCTCGAAGGTGACGCCGACCACCTTGGTATGGAAGGCGTCGGCTTCCTCGACCTCGCGCCGGTCGAGATCGAGGTAGTCATCCGCACGCTCGAACAGGCGCCCCAGCAACTGCGCGGTGCTGGAGGTCACCTCTGCCGGCTTCAGACCTGGGGTGCGGAGATCCCGCACGACCAGCCGCACGGAGCTGACCTCGCGCCATCTGCTCTCCTCCAGTGAATAGGCCAGGTCCACGCGTGCCTGGGTGAAGGCCAGCAGCTCGGCCAGGTCGCCTTGACGGAACGCGATCGCCTCCGCCGTGAGTGTGCCATCCCCGACAACCATGCGTAGATGGGCTCCATCACCCACCAGTCGCGTGCTGTGAACCCGCAGTCCGCTGGTCGCAAACACCGGCGGCTCGTTTCCGCTCCCGAAGGGGGCCAGGCGGCCGAGTTCCGCGGCCTGTTCCAGGGTGGCCGCCTCCAGAGGGATCTCGGCATCAATCTGCACGACCGGCTCCAGATCTTCGTCACGCAGTTTCCCCGCAACCGCGGCAAGAAACGCGGACCGGAACCCTTCCACTGCGCCCGCCGGGATCGTAAGCCCGGCGGCCATGGCGTGGCCGCCAAAGGCGGTCACGTGGGCTGCGGCATGGGAGAGCGCCTCGACCATGTGCACCGGAGGGATGCTGCGCGCCGATCCCTTTCCTAAGCCCTCCTGCAGCGCGATCAGCACTGCCGGGCGGTAGTACCGCTCAACCAGCTGCGAAGCGACGATGCCCACGACGCCGGGATGCCAGCCCTCGCGCGCGAGGACCAGCGCGGGCTGTTCCTGCAACCCTCTCGCTTCGACATCCCCGATGGCCTCTGCCAGCACCTGCTCGCACAAGGCACGCCGCTCTCTGTTCAGGCCGTCAAGCCTGCGGGCCAGCATCTCTGCCTCTTCAGGGTCCTCCGTGGTCAACAGGCGGACCGCGTCTGCCGCATGAGCCAGCCGCCCGGCCGCGTTGATCCGCGGGGCCAGCCCGTGAGAGAGGTCGCGAACGCCGAGAGGGGGCAGCAGCGCAGCCACCTCCATGAGAGCGCGCAGCCCCAGGACGCGGGTTGAGCCCATCCGCTCAAGACCGCGGGCTACCAGGATCCGGTTATCACCCAGCAGCGGCGCCATGTCCGCAACCGTACCCAGCGCGGCGAGTTCCAGGAGGTCGCCGTCGCCGTCGTCGTCGTGCCGTTCCAGGAGCACGCACAACGCTCGCCAGGCCTGGTACGCAAGCCCGGCGGCGCAATACTCGGTGCCGGGAGCCGCGCCTGCGACATGCCGCTGCGGGTGCACGACGGCTGCGGCCTCGGGCAACGGGCCTGTGGGCTCATGGTGGTCCAGCACTATGAGGTCTAGCCCGGCCGAGCGGGCGGCCTCTGCCGCGGATGGCGCCGAGATGCCGCAGTCAACCGCCACCAGAACCTCCGCCCCCTCGGATGCCAGGCGGGCCACGGCGTCGGGGTGCAGCCCGTAGCCCTCGGCGCGGCGATCGGGTACGTAGTACTCCACCGCAACGCCGACGCTACGCAGCCCTCGCACCAGGATCGCGGTTGCCGTCACCCCGTCGGCATCGTAGTCGCCGTATATCGCCACCCGCTCCTGGTCGCGCACCGCCTGCGCCAGGCGCGCGGCGGCATGGTCCATCCCAGCCAGATCGAAAGGGGAACTCAGCCGGTCAAGGCCGCAGTCCAGAAAGGCCGCGGCCGCGGCTGGATCAGAAAGACCCCGGTTCATGAGAACCTGGGCCGTGAGGGTGGTTACCCCGAGGGTGTCTACAAGGCGGCGCCGCGCCGCCGCGTCAGGTGAGGCAACGCACCAGCGGGTCAGGGGTTCTGGTTCAGCCGGCCGCCGGATGCAGGCGGTTGCGACTCAAGCTCGCGCAGGCGCGCCTGCATCTCCCGCAGGCGCGATCGCAGCCGCTGCTGTCCGATGAAGCCGCTGACGAAGACGAGAAAGCCGCCCAGAACGGCGGCGCCTATGGTTGCCAGCGCCAGCGTCGTCCGCACCTCCCAGACCGCGAGACGGAGCACAACGGCCGAGGGATTGGCCAGCGCGAAGACCGTGACCGCGGCAAACAGCAGCAACGCGAACACGGTGAATACCGACATGCCTGCTACCTCCTCCGCGACCGCCTTCGGCGCGGCGTAGTGTCGGCCGCCTGCGGCACCGACGCCTCGACGACCGTGGCCATCTCCGCCGGGGGTTCAGGGCGTGGCCGCTTGCCGCGGCGCTCTGCCCACCGGTGCCAGTCTACCAGGATGGCGCTCGCGTTGAACACCGAGGAGTAAGCCCCGACGGTGATCCCAGCCATCAGGCCGAAGGCGAAGTCGCGAACGGTGCTGCCCCCGAAGGCGTAGACCGCGCCGATGGCCAGGAGTGTGGTCAGCACGGTGTTGATCGAGCGCACCAATGCCTCAAGCAGGCTGCGGTTGACGAGCCGATCGAACGCCTCCCGCCCACGCATCGCCAGGTTCTCGCGAATCCGGTCGAACACAACGATCGTGTCGTTTATCGAGTAACCGACAACGGTCAGCAGTACGGCCACGAAGGCGGTGTTAACCTCCTTGCGCGTGATGGCGAAGATTCCCACGACGACGAGCAGATCGTGGAGGAGCGCGATGTCTGCTGCCATGGCGTACCGGAAGGACTTAAACCGATAGGAGACGTAGAGCACCTGCAGCGCCAGGCCGATCAGCACGCCTATGATCGCCACGTTGCGCAGCTCCCGTCCGATCTTGGGTCCCACCTCGTCCTCGCGCAGTATGGTCACCTTGCCGAACTTCTGCCTGAGCGCGGCGAGCAGGCCGTTCTTCGCCTCGGGGGTAAGCGGCCTGGTGCGGATCAGCACCTCCTGCTCCGCCTTCTGGATGACGCTCTGCCCGGTGGCGAATCGGTCTGCGACCGCGCGTACCTGCCCGGTGGTGAACGGCCTCTCCAACTGCAACTGGAAGAAGTTGCCGCCCGTGAAGTCCACGCCCCAGTCGAGCGCGCCTCTTCCGGCGGCCAAGTTGGTGATGAGCGCGATCACGCCGGGGATGATGAGGAGCAGGGAGAAAGCATATCCCCAGCGCCGCTTGCCCACTATATCCCAGGTCCGGTTGGTCACCGCGCGACCCTCCCGGCCAAGCGGGCCAACTGCGGCCCGAGGCCCGCGGTCGCGGCGGCGTCCACAAATGCCCGCGTAACGATGATCGCTGTGAACATGCTAACCAGCACCCCAATGCTGAGCGTAACCGCGAAGCCGCGGATCGGCCCGGAGCCCAGAAGAAACAGCACACCCGTGGCGATCAGCGTCGTGATGTTGGAGTCCAGGATCGTCGTCGTCGCCCTGGTCCAGCCCGCTGCTATCGCCGCGCGCAGGCTCTTGCCGGCACGCAGCTCCTCCTTGACCTTCTCGAAAATGATCACGTTGGCATCCACCGCCATCCCGATGGAGAGAACGATCCCTGCGATGCCGGGCAGCGTGAGCGTTGCGCCCAGACCGCTCAGCAGTGCCAGCAGGGCCAGCAGGTAGAGGGAAAGCGCGAAGTCGGCCATCAGACCTGGCAGGCCGTAGTAGAGCGCCATGAAGACCCCTACGGCTACCAGCGCGACGCTCGAGGCCTTCAGGCTCTTGTCAATTGAGTCCCGGCCCAACTGAGGTCCAACCGTGCGGTTCTCCACTACCTCGACCGGGATGGGCAGCGACCCGCCCCGCAGGAGAACGGCCAGGTCGCGGGCCTCCTCGATCACGCGGAAACCGCCGCTGATCTGCCCGCTCCCACCGGTGATGCGATCTCGAATGACCGGTGACGATATGACCTCGTTGTCGAGCACGATCGTCAGGTACTTGCCGACGTTCGCGCCCGTGTAATCCTCGAACGTCTTGGCGGCCTTGCCGCGGAACTTGAAATGGACTATGGGCTCGGCGCTGTTCTGGTCGAAGCCGGCCTGCGCGCTTTCCAGGTCTGCCCCGGTCAGCACCACCTTCTTGGCCAGAGGCAACGATCGGGCAGTACCGGTCTGGCCCGGGGGCTGAGGGGCACCCGGCCGCTCGGGGAGGATGACCGTCTTGCCGTCGGCGCTCCAGTGCGCGCCGTCGGGCAGCGACTGCGCACCGGTGTCCACGAACTCCAGCAACGCCGTCTTCCCGATCAGCTTGATCGCCCGTTCGGGATCCTGGATTCCAGGCAACTCGACGATGATGCGCTTCAGGCCCTGCCGCTGGATCGTCGGCTCCACCACGCCCAACTGATCTATGCGCTTCTCGATCACCCGCATCGCGGCATCCACGGCCTCGGGCGTGGCCTGTGCGGTTGACGTGTCCAGCCCCTCCAGCACTAGCAGGCTGCCTCCCTTGAGATCAAGGCCCAGGTTCATGTGCAGCGTGGGGCTACGGAAGACCGGCGTGCGACCGACGAACGTCAGCGGGCGGAACGCCACCTGTATCGCCGCAAGGCCGAGGACAAGGATGATGACCAGACGGAAGCCGAGACGCGCTCTCAACAGCAATCCCCTTCCAGGGAGTAATGATGATCGGGCGCAAAAAAAACGGGCAGAAGCCCAGGACATTATAGCCAGGGCGCGAAGGTACTGTCAAACGCGCGGCGGACGCGCCGGCTCCAGACGAACACGCCGCGAAGGGAGCCGGCAGGCGCACGCGAACAGTTCCGCTGTGAGCCTGTTCCCGGAACCCGCCGGCGTCCCGAAGACCGCCCCGATCACCGTTCGAGGGTGCGAGGTCTTCGTGGGAACCTGCTCGTGGGCAGACCGCGGCGTGGTGGCCAGCGACTTCTACCCGCGCGGTACGAAGACCGACCCGAGAGCCCGTCTCGCGCACTATGCCGGCGTCTTCCCCGCCGTCGAGGTGGACGCTAGCTACCACGCCCTGCAACCCCCCGAACGCGCCAGACAGTGGCTGGACTGGACGCCGGCCTCGTTCAGGTTCGGTATCAAGGCGTTCGCGTGGCTGACGCGCCACGAGAGCGATCCGAGGCGACTGCCGCCCGCGATCGCTGCTCTCCTACCCCCGGGTCTGCGGTCCGGCGGTCCGGTGCGCGGCGACCGCGTCCCGGAGGAGGCGCTGGGCGCGGTCTGGGACCAGTTCGCGGAGTTCGTCAACGTGTTTGTCGCGGAGGGCCGGCTGGGCTACGTCTTGTTTCAGTTTCCCAAGGGTGTGGGGTACTCGCCGGACCTGTTCGCCTACCTCGAGACATGGGCGCCCTACCTGCGCGACTGGCCGGTGGCCGTGGAGATCCGCCACAAGGAGTGGCTGTACCACCGGCACCGGGAGGCGTTCCTGGGCTTCCTGCGTGAGCGCGGGTATGCCTATGTAGTTCCCGACATGGCCCAGGTGCAGTACTTCCCTCCGCCCGAGGTAGAGGTGACCGCCGGGTGGTCGGTCGTCCGGTTCCACGGCCGCAATCCGGCGCTTGTAGAGCGCAGGGTGCCCACGGACCGCGCATATGACTACCTCTACTCGCGGGAGGAACTGGAGGGGTGGGCCGCGACCGTGGGCACGCTGGCTCCCAGGGTCGGCTCCCTCTATCTCATGTTCAACAACCACGCCCGCGGCCAGGCCGCGCAAAACGGCCGTGAGATGCAGGCGCTGCTGACTGCATCCGGCTGACCCCGCCCGCTCAGCCGCCCGCCTGCATCCTGAGTTGCGCCTCCTGTTCCAGTCGCGCCAGAGAGAATCCCAGGGGAACCAGCAACGTTTCGGCGGTGCGCATCAACTGACCCACGTAGTAGTCCGCGTCGCACGACCAGTCAGGTCCCAGCAGCCCAAGGGGCCGAACCCGGTCCTCGGGCAGGCGCGCGCGCGCGTCGGTGACCACGTACTGGATCCGCTCGCCCGGATGCAGCCGCACCCCGGCGCGGGCCATCTGGCGCGCGGCCACGGCCACGGCCGCGTTGTTCCTGTAATCCTCCGGCGCGCGCGAGATGGTCGTCGTCACGGCAAGATCGGCGGCCCGGACCTCCCGGCCCCGCAACCGGACCACGGCCTCGGTCAGGATGTCCAGCACCCGCGGTCCCGCGGCGCGCACCTCCGCCGCCGTCCTGGCCGCGAAGAGCACCTCCAGCATTCTGGCCTGCGTGCGCTCAACGAGCGCAGGGACGTCCGAGCGCCGGACCTCGATGCCGCGCACCTTGGTCCCACCGTCATCGAAACGGCCCAGGTAGCGGTTGGGCACACCCAGGCCCGGATGCGTGCGCGACGGCAGGAACGCGATCCAGTCGTAGACGCCCTCGACGAGAATTGGGAGCCCGGTCGTCTCCTCTATCACCCGGGCCAGGCCGTCGTAGTCGGCGTGCGTTGCGCCACTCCGGTGCAGCCACATGGAGTCCACCAACGCGTGGAGCATCCGATAGCCCCGGGTTTCAGCCAGGTCCTTGGCCCGCAGGAGCATCTCGCGGGAGAAGGCGGTTGTGGCCTCGTGCGCCTCGATGCGGCCGAAGCGGGCGTTGCGATACCCGAGGTAGCCAAATGAGTTGCCAGTGAGAACTCCGCCCTCAACGAAGAACACCGCTGGCTCCTCAACTAGCTGAAAGCAGTACACATACGGCTTGTCGTACGGAACTCGATCTAACGACTTCACAGGTGCAAACAACAGCGGCGATTCGACTAGCCGTTCGTCAAAGGAGTGTGCCAGCGGGATCCAATCGCCAACTGAGAGTTGGTCGGCCCGCTTGACCCGCAACTGCCCTTGTTCGAGCACATAGCAGCGGTGGTTCGGCGTCATCAGCAACTCTCGCCCCCACCGCAACCGCATGCGAATCATCGTTGGAGGCGCGGGCACCTTGATGACGGCATGCACGGGCTTCACACAGCCGCGAAGGCGGCCATCGATACCGGTGACTGCCAGATCATCTACCGGTTGCTCCCCACATGTCGAACCCGGGAGATAGGTATCCACGAGATCTCGAATCGATGCGATCTTCCAGCGCCCGTTCGCGCGGTGCAGAATGCTCGTGTCGCCGTCCAAGCAGCACACCAGGCACCACTTCAGCGCGGTCTGCCGCTGCTGGTAGAGGGCGCGCGCCTCGCCGGAGGTCTCCTGCTTCCGCCGCTTGTAGTACGCCCGCCGCGCCAGCAGCGGCTCCAACACCTCCGGCAGCAGGCCCCTTCGTCGCCTGCACAGGCGCGCGCCGGTCTCCGGCACGCGCGGCGCGTCCGGACAGCACCTGCAATTGATCGTCTCAGGCGAGATGTTGAACCGCTCCATGATCGTGGGATACATGGACGCGAAGTCGAGCTCGCCGACACCCTCAAACAGGCCCACGACCGGCTGGTAGGTGAGCCCACCCTTGTCCGTGACCAGCAGTTCTCCGGCCGACTTGAACCCTTCGGGCTCGCTCTTGCGCCATGGGACCAGCACGCCCCGCCGGATCGCGCGGTGAATCTGCATCGCGCTGATCGCCGTCCCAATCGAGGTCCGGGCCAGATACTGTACCGGCAGGCATGCCAGGCGCGCGATCTCCAGCAGCCCGGCCAGTTCGGACTCGCCGTATATGAACGAGTTGCGCAGGTCGAGGTGCCAGCGGCCCCGGAGCATCTGCGCGCCGGCCGTGAATACGGTCTGGCCGTAGGTGACGTACGAGCGGGCGCGCCGCATCCGCAGGTCCTGGCCGCGCTCGCGGTTCCACCGCAGCGGAACGCCGGTCCGCGCCGCGAGCGCCCGCAGCCGCGGCAGGAGGAACGCGTCGCCCCACTCGGTGAGAAGTACGTCGGGATCGTAGCGATCGAGCAGGCGGTTGAGACTGCCGATCAGGTCCTCGGGGCGATCGCCGCAGAGCACGACCGTTTCTCCGTTTACCGACGCCTCGATCTCGGTCATCCGACCGTGTGCCGGGTTGATGGGGTCGCCGTCCAGGCGCAGGCGCATCGTGACCAGCGGAGGAAGGGCGTACTCAAGGTCCTCCGGCGTATCTAACGGCTGGAACTCCTGTACCGTGACGGCCGGCCCTCCCGCCACCCGATACCGCCCCAGCGGGAACAGCCCGGTCTGTGCAAAGAACAGTTGAGGGATGCTGAGGTCACAATCGAACGGCGACAGGCCTCTGATGCGGGCGACCGAGCGTACCGCGGATGGGAAGGCAAGCGGTGAGCGGACGGCGATCCGCAGCACCGGCAGCGCCGCGCCGGAGAGGAGCTCTTCCCGCGCTGCCATCGCCGTCTCGGCCGCAATCCCCTGGTCGGCCAGGCGCGCCGGCAGCCGGGCCAGAAGACGCTCCGGTCCTGCGACATAGAAGACCGGGGCAAACGGCGCCACCAGACGGTGCGCCCGGCCGTCCTCGCCGATCAACCAGACCGCCATGCCGTCCCCGGTGGGATAGGCGTCGAACAACCAGCCGGTCAACATCACCTCACCCCGGCCCGGGATCACCGGCCTGGCCGGCGCTACGGTCCGGCGTACCCGGCGCACCGGCCTCCAGGTCTTCCACCCGGACGCGCAGCGCCTCCACCAGCTTCGCCATCTCAATCAGCATGGCCAGCATCAGAACCTCAAACGGCACCGGATGCGACAGGTAAGCGGCGGGCGCGGTATGATGGCGCGCGGCCGCGAAGAGCCGGTCGAGGATCACCCGGTCCTCTCTGCGCAGCGCCCGGCGGAACGGCGCGAAGTTCGCTTCCTCCTGGGCGACGATCTGCGTCATGGTGGGTACGGTGCGGCCCATCAGCACCACCGCCGCGCGGCCAGCAGCGGCACCTCCGGCTCCCACCACCAGCGGCCGGGTGAGGGTTTCTCCCCGGCTATCTCGATCCTTCCCTCACGGCAGGAGGCACGGAACACCCAGTCCGCCGCAGCGGCAATCTGTACCCCAAACCCTTCACGCCCGCGTACCGGTGGCTGGGGCGGCGCGGCCACCACCAGCGGGTGCTGCCGCGCGGCCAGGCGGGTGAGGGTCGCGAGCACCCGCTGGAAGATCCGCCGGGCCTCGGCGGTGGAGAGGTCCTCATCGTGGAGTGGATCCAGCAGGCCGGCTATCAGCACGCCGGAGGATCGGCGCGCCGCAACCGCGCCCTCCAGACGGTCAACAACCGCGGCTTCGAGCTGGTAGGCGGTGAAGACGCGCGAGATGAAAACGCTGGCCAGCAGGGCTTCGGGACGCCGCCCCATCCGGCGCGCCAGGCCGGTGAGCAGGTACGGGTTGAGCGCGTTTGCCCCATCCACGATCAGGAGCGGGCTGGCAGGAGTCGCTGCGCGCAGGCCGAGCAGCAGGCCTACGGTCAGGCAGGCCGGATCCCCGTGGACCAGAACAAATCCGGTGCCTGGAAAAGGTGTGTACATCGGGCGACCTGGAGCACAGCGCCGGATACATGGGCTCCATCCCGATTATACGAACAAGTGTTCGTATGTCAATGCCGAACAGGGGCAGGAATCAGCGAGCTACGGCAAATCTGAGGTACCACTCCCGCAGCGCTGGGTTGCGGTACTGAAACTCGCTGATCAGAGCAAGCCCCACCTTGGCGCCGCCCAAGATCCCGGCCAGAATCCCGGGGCGCGTAGGAACGCCCACCACCTGCGGCGACACGGTCAGGAAGAGCTCGTCCAGGACCTGTGCCTCGGCCAGGTGTCGGTTGACAACCGGTCCACCCTCGGCCAGCACCCTTCCGAACCCGCGGGCTCCAAGCAGCCCCAGGGTGGCCTCCAGGTCTACTTCCCCGGACGCGCCAGCCGGGACCACCCAGACCTCGGCGCCCGCCTCCTCGATGCGCCGGCGATCGGCCGCCCGCGACAGCTCGGTCGTAATCACCACCGATGCGAACTCCCGGTGCCCAAAGAAGCGTTTGCGCAGCACCGCATCCGAGAACTCGGCCCGGCCGGAGACGACGAATGCCGCGGGATTGGCAGGCCGGCCCGCGGACGCGCGCGCCTCCCGCAGGTGCGGGTGCGTGATGGCCACGATGTCGTTTTGCCGAAGCGTGCCCGCGCCGCAGAGCACCGCGTCGGCCCATCCGCGCAGCGTCCTGAACAGGTAGTGATCCACCTCGGAGCCGATCCCCCATGCCTTGCCGTCAACGGCCACCGCGCCGTCCAGCGTCTGGACCATGTTGAGGATGACGTGGGGCCGGCCCGCTGGAGCGGGTGCCTCCAGGTCGCGGTATACCGCCTCGAGCGGCACCTCCCTGGGGTGCGGCTCGCGCGCGTGGTAGGCCAGCGTGAGAACAGCGGGCAGGGACACGACGCCACCGCCTCTCTGGCCGATCGGCCCGTCCGTGTCAGAAGTCAATCCGCGCACCCGCCCGCAGCAGGCGCTGCTGCACCTCGCGCACGAGGTCTTGCCGCTGCGCGAGCTGGTGAGGAGTCACGCGGTGCGCCACCGCCACCGCAGCAGCCACGCCGACGCCCTCTCCCATGGCCATCGTGGTTGGAATCACGCGGGCCGAGCCCGCGGCCTGGTAGGTGGCCGAGAAGGCGCGGCTCGCCACGAACAGCCCGTCTATCCGCGCGGTTATCAAAGAGCGGAGCGGTATGGTGTACGCGCGCCTTACAGGCCTGTAGGGGTACTGCTCGCCCTGCACGTACTGGTGCAGATCTATCGGGTAGGACGCGGCGCCGATGCTGTCCCAGAAGCGCGTGCGCCCGACGATGTCCTTTCCGGTCAGCGTGTAGAGCCCTGCGAGATGGCGTGTCTCACGGATGTAGAGTTCGGGCGCCACCTCGACCAGCCGCGCACCGGCGAACCCCGGGACGTTGGCCCGCAGATAAGATAGCTTGTTGGGGATCTCCGCAACCGCGCGCGCATAACCGTCCGCGCAGGAGGCCGGGGCCGTGCCGTCCACGTCGTGGATCTGCAGCGAGTTGATCAGCAACGTTCCGTCGGGCAGCTTGCCGATATTCAGGTCGAGCGCAGAAAGCCGCGCGTCCGCCGGGCGGTACCCGCGCATCGCCTCCTTGAACCCCCAGGCGTATCCGTTGAAGGCGCCGCTGGGGTGCCGGCCGTGCCTGTGCGCATACGCGTACCGAACGATCTCCGGCCAATCCACATCGGCCACGCGGTACATCAGCGTCGCAGGCATCGCCCTGCGGTCAATCCCGGAGGCCTCCCGGCCGTAGGTGAAGGGCACGCCAGAGGCAGCTGCCAGGTCGCCGTCGTCGGTGGCATCCACGGTGACCGCGGCACGGATCGGGGCCGTCGCCTGATCCGAGAGGCGCACCCATACCCCAGCGACGCGACCTTCCACAACGATGGGTTCGGTGCGCTCAATGCCCAACAGGGATACTATCCCGGGCTCTGCCTCTACCTTGTTCCGTAGGATGGTGCGGACCTTGCGGGGATCGAAGGTGATTCCCCCGATCTCGTGATAGATCTCCAGGAAGATCCCCTTGATGAGGTTCTCGCCGTTGGGTCCGCGGCTCATGTCCACCATGTTGAGCATGGCGCCGGTCATGACCGTCCCCAGGAATGGGCGGCTCTCCACCAGAACCACCACCATGCCTTGACGCGCCGCCGCGAGCGCCGCGGCCACGCCTGCCGGGCTTCCGCCTACCACGAGCACGCCTGCCCGAAACCCCGGCGGGCTGGTGTCCTGCCGCAGGAAGGCCGGCTGAATGAGCACGACGGCCGTGGCAAGGGCCAGGGCGGCAAGAACCGTCCGCAGGATTCCGAAGCGCATCTTCTCTGGCAGTGACGGCTTCAGGTCGCCTCGGGCCCAACCAGAAACGCCAGGGCAGAGGCCAGCCGCTGATAGGTGTCGTCCAGATGCTCAGGCAGTACCTTGACGTCGCACAGGACCGGCATGAAGTTGGTGTCGCCCGACCAGCGCGGCACGATGTGCAGGTGCAGGTGGTCGGCAATCCCGGCGCCGGCAGCGCGACCCAGATTCATGCCGACGTTGAACCCGTCGGGCTCCATGGCACGCTCCAGCGCCCGGACCCCCAGACTCACGAGCCCCATCAGCGCCTCTGCCTCGCGTGCCGTCAGATCGTCGGGGCGGGCCAGGTGCCTGAACGGAACCGCCATCAGGTGGCCGGTATTGTAGGGAAACCGGTTGAGGATCAGGTAGCCATCCGGGGCGCGGTGCAGGATCAGGGCGGCCCGGTCATCACCTGACGCCGGCGCCTCACAGAGAACGCAGCCGGTCACGGGGGGAGCGGCGATGTAGGCGAACCGCCACGGTGCCCACAGCCGCTTCACTGGGCCCCGCTGTCGAGCCGGCGCAGCGCATCGGCCGCGGCCGCCTGTTCCGCTTCCTTCTTGCTCTGGCCGCTGCCCTCTCCGATCGTCTTGCCGGCGGCCTCAACCACGGCGGCGAACGTCCGCGCGTGCTCCGGGCCCTCGGCGCGGGCGATGCGGTACTTGGGCATCTGGCGGCGGCGCTGCAGCCGCTCCTGAAGCTGGCTCTTGAAGTCGTCTCCGACCCGATGAATCTCCTCGGCCAGTTCTCCGAGCCAGCGTATCACGAGGGCGTGCACCACCCCGTAGCCCGAGTCCACATAGACGGCGCCCAGGACCGACTCCAGGGCATCGGCCAGCATCGAGGCACGCTGCCGCCCTCCTCCCTTCTCCTCCCCCCGGCCCAGCATCAGGTAGTCGCCGAGGTCTAGCCGGCGCGCGACCGAGGCCAGCGCCCCCTCGTTCACCAGTCGGGAGCGGTTCTTCGCAAGCCCGCCTTCGTCCATGTCCGGGTTCCTGCGGTAGAGGTCGTCGGCGACCACCAGACTCAGGACCGCGTCCCCGAGGAACTCCAGCCGCTCGTAGCTCTTTGCGGGATCCTGACCGCGCTCGTGGCTGAACGACCCGTGCCTCAGCGCCAGGTCGAGCAGCGACCTGTCTCGAAAGCGCACTCCCAGCCGCTCCTCGAGCGCCGCCAGCTGGGCCAGGCGTCCCTGTGACAGCACCTCGCCCACCGCGCCGGTCTCATCGGGCGGGAGAGGCGGCGGCAGGACACGCTTGCGTCTACGCATGGTTTGCCCTCAACACGAGTGTGGCATTGTGGCCCCCGAATCCGAACGCGTTGGAAATCACCGTGCGCAGCCGTCCTGGGCGGGCCACGTTCGGGACGTAATCGAGGTCGCACTCAGGATCAGGAACCTCATAGTTGATCGTAGGCGGCATCGTCTGGTGGCGCAGCGCCAACGCGCAGGCGATGAACTCCACGCCGCCCGCCGCCCCCATTAGGTGCCCAATCATGGACTTCGTCGAGCTGACGGCGAGCCGGTGCGCGTGCGCGCCGAAAAGACGTTTGATCGCCAGCGTCTCGAGCCGATCGTTGTACGGCGTGCTGGTGCCGTGCGCGTTGATGTAGTCAACCTCCTCCGGTGCGACCCCGGCATCGGAGAGGGCCGCGGCCATGCTCCGAAACGCGCCGTCGCCTTCGGGGTCGGGCTGCGTAATGTGGAAGGCGTCGGCCGTGGCGCCGTAGCCGATCACCTCTCCGTAGATCTGAACCCCGCGCGCCTCGGCGTGCTCCGTCGCTTCCAGGAGAACCACGCCTGCCCCCTCGCCTATCACGAAGCCGTCTCGACCCGCGTCGAACGGGCGTGATGCCCGGCCGGGCTCGTCGTTGCGCGTGGACATCGCCCTCATCGAGCAGAACCCGGCCATCGCCAGCGGCGTGATGGCGGCCTCCGAACCTCCTGCCAGCATAGCGTCCACGTCGCCGCGCTCGATCATCCGCGCTGCGTCACCGATCGCGTTGCCGCCGGTGGCGCACGCCGTCACAACGCAGGAACTCGGCCCCTTGGCCCCCGTGAGAATCGAGGTTACCCCGCTGGCCATGTTCGAGATGATCATCGGAACGAAGAACGGCGAGACCCGCTCGGGTCCCTTCAGGAGCAGCTGCCGGTGCTGCTCTTCCCACGTCGTGGCGCCTCCGATTCCCGATCCGATCAGCACGCCGATCCGTGTCGCGTTGGCCGGCGTTATGACGTAGCCGGCGTCGTCGAGCGCCATTCGCCCGGCGGAGTAGGCAAACTGCACGAATCGGTCGTTGCGCCGCGCCTCCTTGCGGTCCATGAACGCCAGGGCATCGAAACCGCGCACTTCGGCCGCGATCCGCGTCGCGTACCCCGAGGCATCGAAAGCGGTGATCAGATCCACCCCCGACCGTCCCTCGAGCAGCGCAGACCAGAACTCCTGATGGCCCACGCCGATCGGGCTCACCACGCCCAACCCGGTGACCGCAACCCGCCTTCGCACGGGAGATACCCGGAAGCCCCAGGCGCCAGGTGGCGCTATTGCGCCGGCTCTTTGGCTTGACGCTCGATGAATGCCACGGCGTCGCCCACGGTCACTATCTTCTCGGACTGGTCGTCAGGAATCACTATCTCGAACTCATCCTCCAGCGCCATCACGAGCTCGACGACATCGAGGGAGTCCGCGCCCAGGTCCTCAATGAACGAAGACTCCGGCGAGATCTTGTCCTCTTCCACGTTGAGTTGACTGGCCACCTTCGCCCTAACCCGTTCGAATACCGTTGCCATGAGCGCCTCCCCCTTCGGTCAGTGCATGATCATTCCGCCGTCCACGTTCAGGACCTGCCCGGTAACATACCCGGCTTCATCCGACGCCAGGAAGACCACGGCCGCGGCGACATCATCCGCTGCGCCGGCCCGCCCCAACGGTATCTGCGCCAGGTAGCGCTCGACGGTCTCGGGTGCCAGACCCTCGGTCATGCCCGCCGCGATGTAGCCCGGGGCCACCGCGTTTGCGGTGATCCCGCGCGCCCCGACCTCGCGCGCTACCGCCCGCGTAAGGCCGATGATCCCTGCCTTGGCGGCCACATAGTTCGCCTGCCCGGCGTTGCCTCCCTGCCCGGCGGTCGAGGTGATGTTTATGATCCGCCCGCGCCTTTGACGCAGGAACTCGCGCAGTGCGGCCCTGATACAGTAGAATGTCCCGCTGAGGTTGGTGTCCAGGACGGCCTGCCAATCTTCATCACGCATCCTCAGCACGAGCCCGTCGCGCACGATCCCCGCGTTGTTCACCAGGATATCCAGCCGGCCGAATTCCTCTAGGGCCGCGGCGATCACACCGGCCGCCTCCTCGGGTCTGGAGAGGTCGGCGCCGACCGCTAGGGCCCGTCCTCCGGCTGCCTCGATTTCCCCGACAACGGCCAGGGCCGCCTCGCGGTTTCGGCCGTAGTGGACGACCAGGGCCGCGCCTTCCCGGGCCAGCGCCACCGCGACGCGGCTGCCGATCCCACCCGAGGCGCCGGTGACCACCGCGACCTTGCCGTCGAGCCGACCCATAGCCCCGGCTACCTCCGGCTCCCGGCCGTCCCCTGTTCGGGTGACGCCGCGACCGATCCGAGCGTCGAGAGCGCCGCGTCAAGCGTGGCCTGGTCCTGCACCGAGACCACCACGGCTCCCGGGGCGGTACGTCGAACGAGCCCGGCCAGCGCCGTGCCGGGGCCTACCTCAACGAAGACCGAGGCGCCGAGGGCGCGCAGCGTCACTACCGACTGCTCCCACCGAACCGGCGCCGCCACCTGGTCGAGCAGCGCGGTCCGTATCTCCTGCGGCTCCCGCACGGGCTGTGCGGTGACGTTGGCTACTACCGGGATCCGGGCAGGAGCCACGTTCACCCGGCCCAGAGCCGCGGACAGGAGTGCTGACGCGGGCCTCATCAACGAGGTGTGGAATGGGGCGCTGACGGCCAGGCGCGTGACCCGCCGCGCGCCGGCTGCCAGCAGCCGGGCCGACGCATCCTCAACCGCACCCGCCTCTCCCCCGACAACGACCTGACCGGGCGCGTTGAAGTTGGCGGCTTCGACCACACCCGGCGTCTGGCGGCAGATCTCGTCCACGCGCTCCGCGGGCAGGCCCATCACCGCCACCATAGCCGTGTGCTGTCCTTCCACGGCGTCCTGCATGAGCTTCCCGCGCTGCCGCACCAGCGCAACCGCATCGCCAAGCGCGAGCGCCCCGGCCGCCACCAGGGCCGTGTACTCTCCCAGACTGAGCCCGGCGGCCATGGCCGGCCGGACTCCGTGTTCGGCCAGGGCGGCGGCAGCCGCCCAACTGCACGTGAGTATGGCCGGCTGCGTGTTCTCGGTCTGTCGTAGGCGCTCCTCGGGTCCCCTGCGGCAGAGGTCCAGGATATCCAGCCCGATGGACTCGCTGGCCTCATCGAAGACGCGTCGCGCCGAGGCGTACCGCGCTGCCAGATCCACGCCCATGCCCACGTACTGGGCTCCTTGCCCAGGGAAGACGAACGCGATCACGGCGTGCGGCCGCCCGACCGCCTGGCCATGGCCGAGTCACCGGTCCACCGGATCGCGCCGGCGCCCCATGTAAGACCCGCCCCGAAAGCCACGAACACCACCAGGCTGCCCGGGCGGACGCGCCCCTGCTCTACTGCCTCGTACAGCGCCACCGGAACCGAAGCCGAAGAGGTGTTGCCGTACCGGTCCGCGTTGACGAAGAACCGCTCCATCGGCTGGCCCAGCCGCTCTGCCGCCGCCTCGATGATGCGGACGTTTGCCTGGTGGGGCACGAAGCAGTCAACGTCTTCAACCTTGAGGCCGGCCTCTTCCAAGACGCGCTCGATGGCCCGCGGGATCGCCCGAACGGCGAACTTGTAGACCTCGCGCCCGTTCATCTTGAGGTAGTGCATGCGGGCCGCGACCGTCTCGTGACCCGGAGGCCGCCGCGAGCCGCCGGCCGGCAACTCGATGAGCGGTGCGCCCGCTCCCTCCGCGCCCAGGTGGAAGGCCAGGAATCCCTCCCCGGACCGGCACGGTCGCAGGATCACCGCCGCGGCGGCATCGCCGAAGAGCACGCTCGTGGCGCGGTCGCTCCAGTCGGTGATACGTGAGAGGACCTCGGTGCCAATGATCATCACGGTCTCGGCCCTGCCGGAGGCAATCGCCGCGTGCCCTATCGCCACCCCGTAGGCCCAACTGCTGCAGGCCGCAGACGCGTCGAAGGCACCGGCGCGCCGGGCGCCCAGCCGATCCTGCACCAGGCACGCGGTCGCCGGGAACAGCATGTCCGGCGTTGCGGTCCCCACGACGATGAGGTCGAGCTCGTCTGCCACAACCCCCGCGTCGGCAAGTGCCTCGGCCGCCGCCTCGCATGCCAGGTCCGAGGCGGCCACCTCGGGAGCCGCAATGCGGCGCTCACGGATCCCGGTGCGCGTCCGGATCCACTCGTCGCTGGTATCCACCATCCGCTCCAGCTCCTGGTTCGTCAGGACGCGCGGTGGGATTCCGCGTCCGATGCCAGCGATGGTTGAACCGCGGACTGCCATCAGTAACCTTCGTCTCTTGCGGCGCTGTCCTGGCGCATGGTCACCTGAGGCATGGGATGGCTTCCACCTCGCCACCGTGGATGGCGGAGCTGATGCGTGCCGGTACCTGGTGCGTGGCGGCGTCCATCGCCGCGCGAATCGCGTTGCGGATGGCGCGGGGGTTGGATCGGCCGTGGGCGATGATGCACACGCCGTTGATGCCCAGCAGCGGCGCGCCCCCGTGCTCCCGGTAGTCCAGCCGCCCCCAGATCCTGCGGGCGGGACCGAGCAGGGGAAGCAGATAGAGCGCCAGCAGCCGGCCGCGCCAGCCCCGAAGCTCGGAGGTGAATATCTGGCGGATCGCCCGGACCAGTCCTTCCCCGCACTTCAGCACGACGTTTCCAACGAACCCATCGCAGACCACCACGTCCGCGAGGCCGAAGAAGAGGTCCTTCCCCTCGATGTTGCCCGCGAAGCAGAGGCTCGAGTCGCGAAGGAGGCCGGCCGCGTGAATCGTCGCGTCGTTGCCCTTGATGTCCTCCTCACCGTTGCTGAGAAGGCCCACGCGTGGCGAGCCAATCCCGAGCACCTCCCGCGCGTAGATGTCGCCCATAAGCCCAAACTGCGCGAGGTGCTGCGGCCTGCAGTCCACGTTCGCCCCTGCGTCCAGCAGCACGACCGGCCGTCCGCTCACCGTGGGCAGGACCGCGGCGATTGCCGGCCGGTCTATCCCCTTGATGCGCCCCAGTATCAACATGCCGGCGCCCATTGCCGCGCCCGTGTGCCCCGCGCTGACGACTGCGTCGGCTTTGCCTTCGCGCACCTGCTGCACCGCCACCGCGATGCTGGAACGGCGCTTGCGGCGCAGGGCCATCGCCGGGTGCTCGTGCATCTCGATCACGTCCGGGGCCTCGACGATCTCAACGGGGAGGGGGCCCGCACCGACGCGGCGCAACTCCGCCTCGATCCTCGCCGGAATGCCCACGAGGACCGGCTCAACGCCGAAGTCGCGCGCGGCCTGGACCGCTCCCTCCACGATGGCACGGGGAGCGTGGTCCCCGCCCATCGCATCCACAGCGACCCTCATCGCCGGGCCCGTATCCCGGGCACTACGCTTCCTTCTTCTTGGACTGCCGGCTCTTGACTGCCACGACCTCGCGCCCGTCGTAGAAGCCGCAGGAGGGACAAACCCGGTGGGGAACGATGCGGGACTTGCACTGCGGGCATGTCACAAGGGCGATCACGCTCGCCTTGAAATGACTTCGGCGCGAACCGGTCCTTGACTTGGGATGTCGTCGCTTCTGGGCCACAGAATCTCCTCCAGTTTCTCAGCGCGCAAGCGCAGACTCACTCGCAGGCACAGCGCCCGGCATTGAGGTCGGCCCCGCATTTGCCGCACAGCCCCGGGCAATCAGGGTGGCAGCGCGCCGGAGTGGGCAACGCCAGCAGGAGCATCTCTCGCGCCAGCGCGTCAACGTCCAGTACCGTGGTGCCCTGGGCCGCCGCGAGGAACTCCTCGCCGTCCCACGCGAGATCCTCGTACACCGGCGCTTCGACAACGGCGCGGAACGGCGCGGCACAGCGGTCGCACACGAGATCAACCCGCGTCACCAGCCGTCCCTCCACCCTCAGGGACGGTCCCAGATTGGTGAGCGAGAGGGTTCCCTCGACGGGACCGACGAACGGCATCTCGACGATCCCGCTCGCCATCGGCTCGCTGCAACTCACCACGAGCGCGGCGCCCCGTTCGGCGCGCAGGGCACGGAGATCCATTCTCACGGCAGGTGCGCCTCGCCAAACATGCCCATTATAGGGACCGGGTTTTTGGGGTGTCAATGAACGCGCTCACCCGGGCCGCCTATCACGTTCGCCGGTCACGTTCGCCGGTCACGCCCACCCGGCGCGCGCAGCACCTCCTGCCCGCGGCGGATTGCCGCCAGGATCCTTTCCATCTCCGTCTCGAGGCGCGCCAGCACCGCGGCGGCATACTCGTCTGCCCCACGCCGGATGCGGTCGGCTTCGCGCTTTGCCTCGTCGGTCGCAGCAGGGCCCTCCGAGGCACGCCCGCGGGCGGCTCCGGACTCGGCGAGCGATCGGGCATGGGACTGCGCGTCCAGCACAATGCGCCGGGCTTCTTCGCGAGAGCGCGCCAGCGCCAGTTCTGCCTCCTCCATCAGGCGGGAGGCCTGGTGGAGCTCCCTGGGCAGGGCCGCCCGCGCCATTCGAAACAGACCCAGGACCTCGTCCTCGATGGCCTGGCGCCGATCGGCCGGCAGACGCCCCAGGTGGCGACGCAGTACGCTCTCGGCCCGGTCGAGCAGTTCCAGCACGGTCTCCACGGGCTACCCTTGCCTGGGCCACCTGACCCGCAGTCGTTCGCCAACCGCGGGCGGCACAAGCCCGCCGACGTCACCGCCCAGCGCGGCCACCTCGCGGATGAGCGCCGATGACACGAACGCGAACTGCGGGTCGGCGATGAACAGCAGGGTGTCCAGGTCAGGAGCCAGGCGGCGGTTCATCGCCGACTGCTTGAGCTCGTAGTCGAAATCTCCGACCGCGCGCAATCCCTTTATCAGACAGGTCGCGCCACGCGAGCGTGCGAAGTCAACGGTCAGCCCGCTGTAGGCCACCACCTCGACCGTCGGGAACCCCGCGATTGCCTCCCGCAGCATCTCGACTCGGTCATCAAGGGGGAACGTACCCAGGCCCTTGTCTATGTTCTCCGCGACCGCCACGATGACCCGGTCGAAGAGGCACACGGCCCTGCGGATGACCTCCATGTGACCGTGGTGAACAGGATCGAAACTCCCAGGGTAGACGGCAATGCGCACGCCGACTCCTTTCTCCCGCTAGGAGCGGGGCCCCTCGCTGGTGCAAATGAACCACAGCGCGGTCTCGCCGTACCGTGCCTCCCGCGCCATCTCCTGACCAGTGGCCAGCGCGGGTCTGTCCCTCCAGTGACCCTCTGCTACGATCAGTCCTCCTGGGGCCAGGACCCCGGAGTCGGCTATCGCAGCCAGCGACCTCTCGATCAACCCCATCCCGTACGGCGGGTCCAGGAGCACCAGGTCGAACACGTCTCCGGCGCGGGCCAGGCGACGCAGCGCCTCAACCGCGTCCTGGCGCCGCACCACCGCACGCTGTTCCAATCCCTGGCGCCTCAATTGCTCGCGGATCACACGCACCTGCACCGCGTCGCACTCCACGAAGACCGCCCGACGCGCCCCCCTCTGGAGGGCTTCTATGCCGAGCGCCCCGGTCCCCGCGAACAGGTCAAGAACGGCACGCCCGGCCACCCATGCCCCGAGGGAATCATACAACCCGGCCCGCACGCGCGAGGCAGTGGGGCGCAGCCGGTCACGCCGCGCGCTTCTGGGAACCGGGCCGGCAGATCGGCGGCCAGGACTCACGGGCGTCAGCCCACCGAGGCCAGGCCAGCGCGCGCCGCCATCTGGCGGCGCGCCGCCTCACCCAGCCCCTGGGCCTGGGGAGAGACCAGATCGGGATCCTCGCGCAGGAGCGCCTCGGCCTCCCTCCGGGCTTCCTCCAGCAGGGGAAGATCTCCTATCAGGTCTGCCACGCGCAGACCTCCCATTCCGTGCTGTCGGACGCCCAGGACCTCCCCGGGCCCACGCAGCTCGAGGTCTTCCTGGGCGATCCGGAACCCATCGTTGGTGGACCGCATGACCTCGAGGCGGCGCTGACCAACCTCGGTTGCCGGGTCGGCTATCAGCACGCAGTAGGAGCGCGCCGGGCCGCGGCCGACCCGGCCGCGCAGCTGGTGGAGTTGGGCCAGCCCGTAGCGGTCCGCGTCCTCGATGATCATGATCGAGGCGTTGGGAATGTCAATCCCCACCTCGATCACCGTGGTGGCCACCAGCACGTCGATTGCACCTGCGCGCAGTGCCTCCATCCGTTCCTCCCGCTGGGAGGGGGAGAGGCGGCCGTGCATTACGTCCAGCCGAATGCCGGCGAGCGGACCGGCGGCCAGTTCGCGCGCCAGCTCGATCGCCGATCGCACCTGCACCGCTTCCGACTCCTCGATCAGCGGGCATACCACGAATGCCTGCCGGCCCGCAGCCACCTGATCGCGGACGAAGGCGTACACCGCGGGCCTGGAGGCCTTGGGTCGCACAAAGGTCCTGACAGCATGGCGACCAGGCGGCAGCTCGTCCAGCACCGAGACGTCGAGGTCACCGTAGACCGTGAGCGTCAGCGTACGCGGAATGGGCGTCGCGGTCATCACCAGAACGTCCGGGGCCTGGCCCTTCTGCCGCAGCCGCGACCGCTGCATGACCCCGAATCTGTGCTGCTCGTCCACGACCGCCAGGCCCAGCCGCTCGAAGATCACCCCTTCCTCCAGCAGCGCGTGCGTGCCCACGATCACGCACCTTTCGCCGCGCCGCAGCGCGGCCAGCGCCGCCGCCCGCTCCGAGGCGTCCACGCTGCCGGTTAGCAGGTGCACGCCCACACCCATGGGCTCCAGCAGGCGCGCCACGGTAAGGAGGTGCTGGCCGGCGAGGATCTCTGTCGGAGCCATCAGCGCTCCCTGGCTGCCGCCCTCGACGCAGGCGAGCAACGCCGCGGCCGCGACCACGGTCTTCCCGGACCCAACGTCGCCGTGCAGGAGCCGGTTCATCGGCACGCCTCCGCGCAGGTCGGCCAGGACCTCGCCGATCACGCGCTGCTGGGCACCGGTGAGGGCGAACGGCAGCGATGCCAGGAGCCGGACCACTGCGTCCCCGAACGGTCGGTAGGCCGCGCGCCTGGGCGTCAGGGCCACGGCGCGGCGCTGTTGCAGGACCCCCAATTGCAGGACCAGTATCTCCTCGAAGGCCAACCGGCGGCGACCCGCGGCCTGGGCCTGCTCGTCTTCGGGGAAGTGAGCAGCCCACAGCGCCTGGTGCAGGTCGGGCAGGTGCAGGCGGCGCCGCAACTCCTCGGGTAGCAGCTCCGGCAGTTCGGCCGCGTACCCGGCAAGCGCGGTGCGCGCCATCGTCCTCAGCGCTCTCTGCGGCAATCCCTCGGTCGAAGGATAGACGGGCACGAGCCTCCCGACCAACCAGGGGTCGGCGTCCACCTCCAGCACCTCAACCTCTGGCGACACGAACTGGAGTCCCCGGCCGATCCGCTCCACCCGTCCGTAGAGACTGACCTGCTGGCCGCGGGACAGACGCTGCCCGAGGTAGGGCTGATTGAACCAGACCGCGTGCGCGGCACCGGTAGCGTCCACTATGCCGGCCCGGACCAGGGTGGTACCGCGTCGCGTCCGGACCGTCTGCACGCGCTCAATCCGCGCGATGGCCACCTGATAGGCGCCCTCGATCAGCCGGCCGAGCGGCGTTGGGTTCCGCCGGTCCTCGTGGCGACGGGGAAGGTGCAGGAGCAGGTCGTGTACCGTGGTAATGCCCAGGCGGGACAGCAGGGCTGCCCGGGCTGGCCCCACACCGCGCAGGTACTGTACAGGGCTGTGCGGATCGCTCCGGCGCTCCGATGCGGAAACCGTAGATGGGCGGGGCGCTGCAACGTTACGCCTGGTCATCCCTCACCGGCCCGGGCACAGCCGCGGGTCTGGCTTCTTGTTCGTCGCCATGCATGGCTCTCCTTGCGCGGTTGCGGACCCAGTGTGCCTGTGCTAGAATCCGGCCGTCATCCAGACGCAGAAACTCGGCACGCGAATACGAGAGGTGCATGATGGCACGACGTTGCGCAGTCTGTGGAAAGGGGCCCGTGGCCGGAGGCAGCTTCAGCCATTCTCACGTGCGCACGCGGCGCCGGTTCCTACCGAATCTCCAGAAGGTGCGGATCAAGGTTGAAGGTGCCGAAAGACGGGCTCAGGTGTGCACGGCCTGCCTCAGGTCGCGACGCGCTAGCCGTGTGAGATAACCACACCGTCCTCGCCCGCGGGCTGCGCGGACAGGGCAAATACCTCCGCGATCTGATCCGCTCCAAGTTCGTAGCGCTCCTCGCAGAACCGACAGCGCACCTCCACCATCCCCTGCTCGCGCAGCAGCCGGTCGCTCTCGGGACGGCCGAGCGCAATCAGGACCCGCGCCACCTTCTCCTGGCTGCAACGGCAGGAGAACCGGACCGGCCTCCTTTCCAGGACCGACATCGGCAGGTCGCCCAGGGCGAGGTGCAGCATCTCGTCGGGCGTCGCGCCCGCGCTGATCATCTGCGTGACCGGCTGCAGCGCGCGCACGCGTTCCTCCAGGAAGGCGGGAATCGCCGCGGGAGCTCCGGGCAGCACCTGGAGCATCCATCCCCCTGCCGCCAGGACCTCACCGCCCGGTGCTACCAGGACCCCCACCGCGACTGCCGAGGGAACCTGCTCGCTGGCGACCAGATAGGCCGCCAGGTCCTCCCCCACCTCGCCCGAGACCAGCGGCACGCTGCCCTGATACGTGTCGCGCAGCCCCAGGTCCCGCGTCACGTGGACTGTGCCTGATCTCCCCACTGCGGCTCCCACGTCAAGCTTGTTGAGGGCCGTGGGCGGGAAGTGCACGATGGGATTGGCGACATAGCCCCGCACGGCGCCTTCCGCGGTGCAGTCGGCAACCACGGGCCCAAGAGGTCCGTCGCCCAGGATGCGGAGCGTCACGCTCTGGCCCGGTTTCAACCCGGAACCCAGCATGGCAACCGCGGCCAGCGCCCTTCCTAGCGCGGCCGTGGCGGTGGGAAGCGTCCCGTGCCTCCGTCGCGCCTCCTCCGCGGCCCCGGTCGCGATCACGGCGCAGGCGAGGATCGAGCCCTCTGCGGCGATGGCACGCAGCAGTGCGTCCGTCACGCGGTCACGGCGCCTCGAGGATGCGCCAGAGTTCGTCGCGGTCGAGGGGCTCCAGCGTCAGACGCCGGCCCCAGCGGATAATCGTGCGATCGCTCTGCTCCAGGCGCCCGACGACCACCGCGGCGATGCCCGCCTGCGCCATCTCCGACAGGAGCCGGCCCGGGTCGGCGACGGCGATCAGCATGGCGCCGCTTCCGATCAGGCCCAACGGGTCCGCGCCGAGGATCTCGCAGATCTGGCGGGTTTCGGGGAGCACCGGGACCGCATCGGCCTCCAGCCGGACGCCGCATTCGGACGCCTCGGCCAGCTCCCAGACCCCGGTCAGCACCCCGCCCTCGGTCACATCGTGCATCGCCGTCGCCCCGCACCTGGCACCCATGCGCCCCTCGGGCACGACGCTTATCAGGTCGAGAAACCCCTGAGCGCGATCAAGCACGGTCTCTCCCACCAGCGGCCTTAGGCGGTCGGCCAGGTCGGCGGCCAAGATCGCCGTGCCCTCGATGCCCGCCGCCTTGGTCAGGACCAGGGCGTCGCCGGGGCGGCCGCCGCCTGCGGTCACGAATCCGCCGGACGGTGCCCGCCCGATGGCAGCGCTCACGACCAGCGGCCTGGTCAATCCAGGCGTCACCTCTGTGTGCCCACCTATGATCTCGACCCCAACGGTCCGGGCCGCGGCACCCGCTTCGCGCATGATCCTGTCAAGATCCTGCTCCGCGCTGGAGGCGGCCAGCAACAGCGTCAGCAGCAGGCCCACAGGCTCAGCGCCTGCTGCGGCCAGGTCATTGCACGCGACGTGCACCGCGAGTCGCCCGATGTGCTCACCGGCGCCTGTGATGGGATCGCTGGTGGCAACGCAGACCTCGGCACCGAAGTCAATGACCGCGCAGTCGCGCCCGATCCCGGCGTGCTCAAGGATGTCGCGCCGATGCCCCAGAAACGGAAAGACCCGGGCCCGCAACTCGGCCGGAGAGAGCTTGCCAACCCTCATCGAGATCGAGACGGCAGGGCGCGGTCGAAGGCCACGGAGGCCGCCAGACCCGCGACGGTTCCGACCGAGACCTGGACGAGGTTGTAGGGCACCTCGGCAAGTGCGGGCAGTGCCCCCAGGCCAAGCAGGTAGGCCTGCGTCACGAAGTAGCCCGCGACCATGATCAGCCCGCCGGCCATCATGCCGAACACCTTTGCCGCGACCCGGCTCCCGCCCTCGGATCGGAGAAGCAGCAGCCCTCCGGCCGCAACCCCCAGCAGCACCGCCGCTGCCACGCGCACGGCAAGGGCTTCAGATGCCAGCAGGACCGCAGCGGCGATCGCGCCGGCACCCAGGCCGAACCGCCAGACCCCTGGGCTGACCGTCCGCGCTACCAAGCCCACGACCGCGCCTTCCAGGCCCTTGATGACGAGCGTGAACGGCGCGTATTGAGCGTAGCCCAACGAGAGATCGGCCAGCGCCGAGCCGACCCCGCCTGCCAGGGCGCCCACCAGCGGACCGAACAACAGCGCCGACGCATAGACGCCGGCCTCGCCCAGATTGAAGAACCCCTTCGTCTGAGGAATGGGAAGGACGAAGGCCCTCGTGACAACGAACACGAGCGCCGTCATGACGCCTGATAGGGCGAGCTCCCGTGTCCTCACGGCCGTGCTCCCTTGCGGACTATGCGTGGACCCTGGGGACGATGCTGACCAGACTGTTGAGCAGCCGGTGACTGATCTCGAGCGCGTGGTAGCCGTCCTCTGCGCTCACCCGCGGGCGGTCTTCCCCGCGTATGCACGCTACGAAGTGCGCGATCTCGGTCCGCAGGGGTTCCTCGCCGTCCAGCGAGATGCGCTGGTGTTCGCCGTTGAAGCGCCGGACGCTGATCGCCTCACGCAGGTAGTCGAGGTGGACCGTACGATCGGACATCGTGACCTCGGTATCCACGGCCTTGACCGCGGCCACGCGGCTGGCGGTCAGCGTGATCCGGCAGCCGCTCTCCATCGTCAGATGGCCCACCGCCAGGTCCTCGTGGCTGTTGTGCACGCACACACCGACGCCGCCCACCTCGGCGACGCGTCCGGGCGCGAGCGAGAGCACGATGTCAATGTCATGAATCATAAGGTCGAGCACGACGCCTACGTCCATTACCCGGTGCGGATCGTAGGGCCGAACGCGACGCGCCTGAATGAAGAGCGGATCAGAGACCATCTCGTGCATCCGATGGACCACCGGCTTGAACCGCTCGACGTGCCCCACGAGCATCACCGTGCCGCGGCGCTCGTTGAGGGCAACCAGCCGCTCCGCTTCCTCGACTGTCGCGGCCATCGGCTTCTCCAGCAGCACGTGCACGCCGGCATCGAGGAAGTCACGGGCCACACTGTAGTGGCGTATCGTCGGGACGACGACGCTGACGGCGTCCACCCGCCCGATCATCTCCCGGTAGTCCGCGTACCCTCTGACCTCGAAGCGGTCCACCGCCGAGCGCACTTCCCTGGGGTCGAGGTCGGCAACCCCGGCAAGCGCTACACCTGGAAGCGACGCCAGAATGCGTGCGTGGTGCCGCCCCCACTGCCCCAGGCCGACCACGCCGACACGGATCGGAAGGGCGCTCACCGGTCTTCCCCGGGAAACGCGCGCACCGTGGACACCACCCTGGTCAGGTCGTCGTCCACCAGGGACGGATGGACCGGAAGCGAGAGCACCTCGCCGGTGAGACGCAAGGCGTTCGGGTACGTGCCGTCCAGTTTCAACCGGCGATATGCCGGGGTCTGCGTTACCAGCGACGGATAGTACACCCTGGCACCGATCCCGGCGCCGGCCAGGTGGGTAATCAGGGCGTCACGACCCTGCCGGACGCGCACGGTGTACTGATGGTACACGTGGCGCAGGCCTGCTGGCTCCACCGGCAGGCTCAACCACGAAAGACCACGCAGGCCATCCGTGAGCCGCTGCGCGTTCTCCCGCCTGTGCTGGTTGCGCCCCTCCAGGGCCGAGAGCTGCACAACGCCCATCGCCCCTGCCATCTCGGTCATGCGGAAGTTGAACCCAACGACCTCGTAGGCGTACTCCGCCTCGCCCCGCGGATCCACCAGCAGCCGGGCCCTCCGGGCCACGGCAGGGTCGGAGGCAGTCAGCATCCCGCCCTCACCGGTGGTCATGTTCTTCGTCGGGTAGAAGCTGAAGATCGCAGCGTCCCCAAACGACCCCACTCGCCGGCCGCCGGCTGCGGCACCGTGCGCCTGCGCACAGTCCTCGATCAGCAGGACACCGTAGCGATCGGCGAGCGCGCGCAGGGTTACGATGTCCGCGGGAAGTCCGTAGAGGTGCACCACGAGGATGGCACGAACCCCACCCCGGCGAAGTTGATCCTCAACGGCGCCAGGATCAAGGTTGCACGTCTCCGGATTCACGTCCACGAAGACCGGATGTGCGCCCGCGTGGATGACGGCGTTGCTGCTGGCCGCGAACGTAAACGGGGTCGTTACGACGCGATCGCCGGGACCGATTCCCAGAGCGAGCATCGCGACGTGCAGCGCGGCACTGCCCGACGACGTGGCCACGGCGTGGGGGACGCCGATGTAGGCGGCGAAGGCCGCCTCGAACTCCGCGACCCGGCGGCCGGCAATCAGAGCGCCGGAATCGAGAACCTCAAGGACCTGCCGTTTCTCTTCCTCGCCGATAATCGGTCGGGCGATCGAGATCGCCGCCGCGGTGCGTGGGGTCATGCATCACTCCCGATCGATTCCTGTGGGCCACGCCCCATTTTATAGTGTCCGGTGGGCAGGCGCAATCTTCTCGCACACGGGCCGCGGGACGATGGCCTCAGGAGGCCGCCGCTTCCAGCTGGCCCTTGAGCGCGGCCAGCATGCTCTCGCAGTTCTTGCGCATCAGCACCTTCACGAGCGAACTGAGCAGCGCGCCCGCCAGCGGGATGTCCAGCTCGAACTCGACCTCCAGGCTCGTTCGGGTCCCCTCCGGCGTCGCCTCAAAGCGCCACGCCCCCTCGTACTTGTTGAAGTCCCCGGACCGCTGCCTGAAGGTGCAGACGCGCTTGCCGTCATCCCACTCGTCCTCTTCGACCCACCGGATCCGGCGGCCCTGGACGCGGGCCACCCATTCGGTCACGGTACCGGTCGGCAGACGCTCAAGCACCGCGACGCTCTCCAGATCCGGCATGAACTGCGGAAAGCGCTCGACGTCCTTGGCGAGCGCGTAGACCTTCTCTATGGATGCTCCTATTACGGTAGACGCCTCGACGCTGGCCACGGTCCAATCCCCCCAGTGCGCCAGAACGGCGCCGCTCGTTCTACTTAGGCTTTCCGTACTTGGCCGCGAACTCCTCGTCCGACATGGAGAAGAAGTCCTTGTTCATGTCAACGAACTGCTTCCACTGCTCCGGCACGTCCGCCTCGGCGAAGATCGCGGCCACGGGGCAAGCAGAAACGCAGGCCCCGCAGTCAATGCACTCGTCCGGATGGATGTAGAGCATGTCGGTGCCCTCGTGGATGCAATCCACCGGGCAGACCTCGACGCACGCCCTGTCCATGACGGTGATGCACGGCTCAGCGATGGTATAGGTCATGTACGCGCCTCCCTGCTTGGTTGTGGTGCGGAACAGCCTGACTCGACTCGCCTGGCGAGCACCAGGAATCCGGTGTGGGCGACCATACGGTGGGCCGGGCGCACGCTCAGCGCCTCCACGTTCCAGGGCCGGAGCAGTGACTCCACGGTCTCGATCAACGCGAAGGCCCGGCTTGCGCCCAGCGCCTCCACGGTCCGCTGTACCTGCACGGTCGTGGGGAGATAAGCCAGGAGGATCCCGCCGGGGCGCAGCCCGGACGTGGCCGGCCCCACTACCCGCCATGGCTCGGGCAGGTCCAGCACCAGGCGATCCACGGGCGCGTCCGGGATTCCGGTGGTTACGTCGTGCAGCCGCATCACCAGCGTGGGCGTCTCGCCCATGTACCGTGCGATGTTTCTCGCAGCGGTCCGCTGGAACTCCTCACGCACCTCGTACGAGTACACGCGGCCACCAGGCCCGACGGCCCGCAGGAGCGCCATCGTCAGCGCACCGGACCCCGTGCCGGCCTCGGCGACCACGGCCCCCGGGTAGATGTCCGCCATCATGAGAATCAGCGCCAGATCCTTCGGGTAGATCACCTGTGCTCCGCGGGGCATGTGCAGGACGTAGTCGGCAAGGGTCGCGCGAACCACGACCAGCCGCTCGCCGCGCGAACTCTCTACGTGTACGCCATCCGGCCGGCCTATCAGGTCGGCGTGGACGATCCGGCCTCCCCTGAGGTCGCTGGTTGCGCCCTCTGCCAGCCATATCAAGTAGGAGCGCCGTTTGCGGTCCACGAGCAGGACCGGATCCCCTGCTGCCAGCACGCCGGCTGTCCTCACGGGAGGGAGGGCGTTCGCGCGTTGAGACGCGCGGCTGCGCGCGCCGTCATGCGACAGAACGCACAGACCTCCTCGGTCGTCGGCTGGTCGCATTGCCGGCAGGGATGGAGCGCCGGGGGCCCGCCGGCGCGGATCACCGGAGCCAGGCGATCAAGAAAGCCCCAGTAGAACGCCTGCTTGGTGCCGGCGGAAGCGGCCTCCAGGCTGTTTAGTACCCCCTTGTGCAGCAGCGATCGTGCCCCACGGCTGTGCGGGCACTCCTCGATCACGTAGTCAATCCCCCGCAAGATGGCGTATGCCGCGCTCTCCCTCTCAGAGGTCCTGTAGAGCGGCTTCACCCTGCGCACCAAGTGAGGGTGCGTCTGCTCCAGTACCGGCGCCTGGCGCGCGAGCTGATCCATGTTCCAGTGCAGGAGATTGCCCAGCAGCACAGCGGCCTCATCGTCGAGGTTGTGCCCGGTGGCGACAGCGGTGAAGCCGCCGTCGCGGGCCATCTTGTTGAAGAGGTAGCGCTTCGAGAGCCCGCACGCGGAGCAGGGACTCCGGCCGCTGGCTTCTGCCAGGGTGCCGATGTCCATTCCGTACTCCTCGCGCAGATCGGCCACGAACAGCCGCGCCCCGCGCGCCCGGGCGAACTCCTCGGTCCTTGCCCGCGACTCCCGCGAGTAGTCGCCGATCCCCAGGTTAATGTGCAGCCCGGTTGTGTCGTCGCCCCGGCGCAGCAGGACCTCCCACAACGCCAGGCTGTCCTTGCCGCCGGAAACCGCCACGAGGATGCGTTCCTCGGGCCTGAGCATCCTCTGCGTGGTGAGCGCACGATGGACCTGGGCCTCGAAGAACTCCAGGAAGTGAGGCGCGCAGTAGGCGGCCCGATGGCGGCGCACCTCAACCGCGGCGACTCCCCGGCACTTCAGGCAGCGCAAGGCGCCCCGTCCGCCCACCCGCCCGAGATCACCGGGCGGATCTCGATCTCGTCCTCGTCGCCCACCTCGGAGTCCGAGGTCAGCAGAGCGTCGCCGCGGATCACCAGGAACGCCTCGGGGTCCAGCCCCAGATCGGCGAGGATCCTGGAAACCCTCTGCCTGCCCGGGATCTCCAGAACGCGGCGCGGGTGGTGCAGCCGGACCTTCACGCCGCGACACCCCTCGGCCGGACGTGCTCGCCTACCCACCGGACGATCTCCTCCAGGGAGGTGCCGGGGTTGAAGATCCTGCCGATGCCCGCTGCCGCCAGCCCTGGCATGTCATCCTCCGGGATGATTCCACCACCGAACACGACGACGTCCTCGATCCCTCGCTCCCGCAGCAGGGCCGTGATACGGGGGAAGAGCACGTTGTGAGCCCCGGAGAGTATGGACAGGCCTATGGCATCCACGTCCTCCTGGATCGCCGCGGCCACGACCATCTCGGGCGTCTGGTGAAGTCCCGTGTAGATCACCTCGTACCCGGCATCGCGCAGGGCGCGTGCCACGACCTTGACTCCGCGGTCGTGGCCGTCCAGTCCCGGCTTTGCCAGCAGGATGCGAGCGGCCCGTGCCATCGAGGCGCTCCTCTCTTGTTCGAGATCCGTGTCCACTACCGGCGCACCACGCGATGATAGCGCGGGGCCGGCACCCGGTCAAACGACCGCGGGCTCGCGGTACTCGCCGTAGACACCCCGGAACACGTCGCAGATCTCGCCCAGCGTGGCGTAGGCCTTCACGCACTCGAGAACGTGCTCCATCGTGTCATCGTGTCCTTCCGCGGCCCTCCGCAGCGCGCTCAGGCAGAGTTCCACCCTTGCCCCGTCCCGTGTAGAACGCACCTCCCGTGTGCGCGAGACCTGCCTGGGCTCCACCTCTGGATCTATGCGCAGGATCGGGATTGCCGGTTCCTGCGCGGCCGCGAACTCATTCACGCCCACGATGATCCGCTCGCCGCGCTCGACCTGCATCTGGAACCGGTACGAGGCCTCGGCGATCTCGCGTTGCGGGTACCCCGCCTCCACCGCGGCCACCATCCCGCCCAGATCGTCAATCTTGCGAATATACTCCCAGGCCGCCTCTTCGACCTGGCTGGTGAGCGTCTCAACGAAGTACGATCCCCCCAGCGGGTCCACCGTGGCGGTCACGCCGCTCTCGTGCGCCAGGATCTGCTGGGTGCGCAGGGCGACGGTCACCGCCTCCTCGGTCGGCAGCGCATAGGTCTCGTCCATCGAGTTTGTGTGAAGCGACTGCGTGCCGCCCAGCACGGCGGCCAGCGCCTGGAGCGCGACACGGGCGATGTTGTTCATCGGCTGCTGGGCAGTCAGGGAGACGCCCGCGGTCTGGGCGTGGGTGCGCAGCCACCACGACCTGGGTTCCTTCGAGCCGAACCTCTCGCGCATGATCCTTGCCCACATCCGGCGTGCCGCCCGGAACTTGGCGATCTCCTCGAAGAAGTCGTTGTGCACATCGAAGAAGAACGACAGCCGGGGCGCGAAGGCGTCCACATCGAGACCGGCGGCCATGCCTGCCTCAACGTAGGCGATGCCGTCGGCCAGGGTGAAGGCCAGTTCCTGCACAGCGGTGCTTCCGGCTTCTCGGATGTGGTACCCGCTGATGCTGATGACGTTCCAGCGAGGCAGCTCCCTTGTCCCGAAGGCGAGCATGTCCTGGATCAGCCGCAGGCTCGGGCGTGGGGGGATGATCCACTCCTTCTGCGCGATGAACTCTTTGAGCATGTCGGTCTGCGTCGTCCCGCCCAGCCTGTCGCGGGGGATGCCCTGCCTGTCTGCCATGGCAACGTACATCGCCAGCAGGACGTTGGCCGGGGCATTGATCGTCATCGAGGCCGTCACCCGATCCAGAGGGATGCCCTTGAAGAGCACCTCCATGTCCGCAAGCGAGTCAACGGCCACACCTTCGCGACCCACCTCGCCCAGCGCCCGGGGGTGGTCCGAGTCATACCCCATCAGGGTCGGCATGTCGAACGCGACCGAGAGTCCGGTCTGCCCGTGCTCCAGGAGGTAGTGGAATCGCCTGTTGGTGTCCTCTGCCGCGCCGAACCCGGCGAACTGTCGCATCGTCCACAGCCGGCCTCGGTACATCGTGGGGTGAATGCCGCGGGTGTAGGGATACTCACCGGGTCTGCCCGGGCTCGCCGCCTCGGGCAATCCGGCCAGATCGTCCGCGGTGTATGCCGCCTTGACCGGGATCCCTGAGAGGGTCTCCATCAGCGGCTCCCGCCGATGCTCCGGTCCAGCAGCTCCACGACGTCCAGCGGCCGGACGGCCGCCTCGCGCGCCGCGACCCCGTCCTCGATCATCAGCATGCAGAACGGGCAGGCCGTGGCAACGATCTGCGCCCCCGAGGCCACCGCCTGATCGGTGCGCGCGTGGTTGATCCTCTGGCCGGTTCGGTCCTCGGACCAGTAGAGCCCTCCGCCGGCGCCGCAGCAGAATCCATTCTCGCGGCAGCGGGACATCTCCACGGCCCGCACGCCGGGAATCGCGCGAAGCACGCGGCGCGGGGCATCATACTCGCCGTTGTGGCGCCCCAGATAGCAGGGATCGTGGAAGGTGACCATGGAGTCCATCGGTGCCGTGGGCGCGATGCGCCCTGTCTCCACCAGGTGCGAGAGCAGTTGTGCGTGGTGCCAGACCTCGTACCGGCCGCCCATCTGCGGGTATGTGTGCTTGAAGGTATTGTAGCAGTGCGGGCATACGGTGACGATCTTCTTCACCGCGTACCGTTCCAGCGTATCTATGTTCTGCCGTGCAAGTGTTTGGAATAGGTACTCGTTGCCCATCGCGCGCGCCGGATCCCCTGTGCAGGTCTCCTCGTCGCCCAGGACGGCCAGATCCACGCCGGCGGCTTGCAGCACCCGCACCAGCGCCCGCAATGTCGAGTGGTTCCTCTCGTTCAGGGCCGCGGCGCAGCCCACCCACAGCAGCCACTCGGCACACTCCCCGCGCGGCAGCGATTTCACGTCAATGCCGGCCGTCCAGGCAGTGCGCGCGATTCCGGCACCTCGGAAGGGATGTCCCCTGGCTTCCAGGCTGCGCAGCGCCTCCCCCATCAGGTCGGGTACGACCGCCTCCTCCATGGCCAGGTACCGCCGCATCTCAACTATCTTGGGCACGTGCTCGATGAACACAGGGCACGCTTCCATGCAGCCCAGGCAGGTGGTGCATCCCCACAACGACTCTGCCTGCACGACCCCACCGGCCAGGACCGGGCCCGAGGCCCCGCCGGCGCGCGCCATCTCATCGCGCAGGTCCAGGACCACCTGCATCGGGGACAGGAGTTTGCCTGTGTTGTTGGCAGGGCAGACGGCCGTGCAACGGCCGCACTCAGTGCAGACGTCCAGGTCGAGGAGGTCCTTCCACGTTAGGTCCGAAAACGTGGACGCGCCGAAGCGCTCGACCTTGTCGAAGTCCACGAAGCGCGGGCTGCCCGCGTCTGCCAACGGGCGCAGGTAGACGTTCACCGGAGCCAGCAGCAGGTGAAAGAGCTTGGAGCGCGGGATATAGGCGATGAAGACCATTGACAGCGCGAAGTGGACCCACCACAGGATCGCGTGGCTGCCCCGAATCGCTGATGAGCTCATCCCCGCAACGCCGACCAGGATCGAGATCTGGAATCCCACCGGCGACCAGTACCCCCACGGATCAGCCGTCCCGGCGATGCGCAGTCCCTCGATCAGGAAACCGGTGACGAGAATCGCCCCCAGGAGCCAGAGGATCACACCGTCGGAAAGGATCCCGCGCCGCAGCCGCGGCGACCTGACAACGTAGCGCATCACCAGCGCCGCGGCCACGCCGGCGGTCGCTGCCGCGCCCATCAGATCCAAGGCCAGCGACTGGAAGTACAGGTAGAACGAACCCCGCATGATCCTCAGCCCCAGGTCTGCCTGGATCAGAACCACGATTGTCCCGACCAGCAGGAACGCGAAGCCCCAGAACAGGGCCAGGTGGTAGATCCCGGGAACGCGGTCGGCAAGCAGCCGTCCGTGGGCAGCCACGTGGACCAGGACCGAGCGCAGGCGCGGCCAGATGGGCGTAAGACGGTCCACCGGCTGGCCCCTCCGCCACATGCGGAAGTGCTGGTAGATGCCGTGGACGAAGGCGGCCACCGCAACCGCGGCCAGCAGGTACATGATGATCACGCCGACAGGAGGGATGTTCCAGTAGATCTCGCGCGTTGGGGCCAACAGGTCCATGGCTCCAGCCCGACCCAGGCGTAGCCCTCGCGGGCTACAGGCCCCTGAGCTCCTTGACCTTGGCGATCAGGGGCGGCACAATCTCCCGGAAGTCGGCGACGATGCCGAGGTGCGCAACCGAGAAGATCGGCGCCTCCGGGTCCCGGTTGATCGCCACGATCATGCGCGAACCGGACACGCCGGCCACGTGCTGCGTGGCCCCTGAGATACCCACCGCCACGTACAGGGCCGGACGGATGGTCTTGCCGGTCTGACCCACCTGCCAGCTCAGTGGCACCCACCCGGAGTCCGCGGGCGGGCGGGACGCGCCCACAGCCCCTCCCAGCGCAGACGCCAGCTCGCCGAGTTGGGCAAAGCCCTCGGGCCCTCCGATACCGCGCCCGCCACCGATCACAACCTGCGCGTCCTCCAGGCCCACGTCCGACTGCTCGCGCAGTACCTCGCGCACGCGCGTCGGCAGGTCACCGGGTTCCAGCTCCACGGTCAGGTCCTCCACGGTTCCCGCCACCGGAGATGGGGCCGGAGCGTCGAGCGACCTGGGCTTCATCGAGAACACCGCGGGCCTGCGGGTCACGGCCATGCTGGCCACGGCCCGCCCGCCGTAGACCTGCCGGCGCGCCACAACGGCGCCGTTGTCAGAGGTGAGCTCAAAGCACTCGGTTACAAGGGCCGCACCTAGCCGCCAGGCGAGCCGGACGGCGAGATCTCGGCCCATTGTGTCGGCGCTGATGAGCACGACCTCCGGGCGCTCGGTCCGCGCCACCTGTTCGATTGCTCGCAGGTAGGCATCTGACTCCCCTGCGGTCAGGAGCGGGTGGTCCACCCGGAGCACACGGGCCACGCCGTGCTGGTGCAGTGCCTGGGGCGCATTGACCAGCCCAGGCCCGGTTCCCAGCAGCACAGCGGTCACGCCCAGGCCGAGCGGTCCACAGATCGCGTGCGCGCCGGCGACGAGTTCGAGACTGGACCGGCTCAGCGTACCTTCAGGCGCAGTGGCAACTACCAGGATGTCAGGCATCTCTCCGCTCCTCTGATTACAGCAGTTTCTGGTCGCGCAGCCGCTGCGCCAGGGCCGCCACCTGATCGGCCGGCTCGCCGGTCAGGAACTCGCAGCGCGACGTGCGTTCGGGCACCACTACCCCGCGCACCTCGACTCCTGCGCCGGGATCGCTGGCAGACGAGCGGGTGAGATCAGCGGGCGACCAGGCATGAACCGGTTTACGCTTGGCCGCCATAATGTCCTTGACCTTTGGCAGCCGCGGGCGGTTGGAGTCGTCGCTCGTAACCGACAGCACGGCGGGCAGGCGCACCTCAACGAGATGGTGCCCGTCCTCGACCAGTCGCCTTACCACCGGCGCGCCGTCCCATCTCTCGATGCGGGACACGAAGGTCACGCAGGCGGCGCCCAGGTCCTCGGCCAGCAGCGGAGCCACCACGCGATCGGCCCAGTCCGCGGACTCGCACCCGGTCAGGATCAGGTCGGCCGGTCCAATCCGCCGGATTGCCGCGGCGAGCGTCCGGGCCTTCTCCGGTCCTGAGAGTTCAGGAGCCCGCGGATCGTCCACGACGACCGCCTCATCGGCACCCATGGCCAGCGCCAGGCGTATCGCCTCGCTCACTGCTTGCTGAGGGCCCAGCGTCAGCACCCTCACCCTGGCTCCCGACGCGTCCTTGAGCTGGAGGGCGACCTCCAGCGCGTTCTCGTCGTAGGTGGAGATCACCAGCGGGCGCCCCTCGCGCACCTGCCTCTGCGTGCCCGGATCCACGGCGAAGTCCCGTACCGGCAGTTCAGGGTCCACAACCTGCTTCAAGCATACGACGACGTCCATCACGCCTCCCTGTTCAGGATCTGGCCAGCAGATGCCGCGAGATGACAAGCCGCTGGATCTCGGAGGTGCCCTCGTAGATCTCGGTGATCTTGGCGTCGCGGAAGTAGCGCTCGACCGGGTAGTCCTGGGTGTACCCGTATCCACCGAAGAGCTGGACGGCCTTGTGGGCGGCCCACATCGCGGTCTCTGAGGCGAACAGCTTGGCCGTCGCCGCCTCCCTGGTACATGGACGCCCCCCGCCGCGCAGGGCAGCGGCGCGATACGTGAGCAACCGCGCGGCCTCGAGCCGCGTTGCCATATCGGCCAGCGCCCACCTGACGGCCTGGAACTCGCCGATGGCCTTCCCGAACTGCTGGCGCTGCTGGACGTACGCAGCCGTCTCTTCCAGGCAGGCCCGCGCTATGCCCAGCGCCTGGGCCGCGATGCCGATGCGGCCGCCGTCCAGCGTGGCCAGGGCAATCCGCCCACCCTGCCCCCGCTCCCCGAGCAGGTTTTCCCCCGGCACGCGGCAGTCGTCGAGAACGATCTCTGTGGTGGACGAGCACCGAATGCCCAGCTTCTTCTCGATCTTCCCCACGCTCAGGCCCGGGAAGGACTTCTCAACCAGAAAAGCTGAGAGGCCGCGGGCACCGGCTTCGGGCTCCGATCGCGCGTAGACCAGGCAGAGGTCCGCCTCTGCGCCGTTGGTCACAAAGACCTTGGTTCCGGATAGCCGCCACTGTCCGTCGCGTAGCGCCGCCGTGGTGCGCAGCGACATGGCGTCCGAACCGGCGGATGGTTCGGTCAGGCAGTAGCAGCCCAGCCGGCGCCCAGAGGCCAGGTCAGGTAGGTAGCGTTGCTTCTGCGCCTCGCTGCCCCAGCGCAGGATGGGCTCGCACACCAGGGAGTTGTTCACGGTTACGATCGTCTGGAAGCCCGCGCACGCCCTGGCGAGTTCCTCCTGGGCGACGACGTAGGCAAGCGGGTCCATGCCCGCGCCGCCGTAGTCCTCGGGCACCGTCATGCCCAGCAGACCCAGATCCGCAGCCCGCTCCACCGCCTCCCGCGGGAACTGGGAGTGCTGATCGAGGTCGGCCGCTATCGGCAGCAACTCCCGGGTGGCGAACTCCCGGACCATCGCTTGAATCATCCGGTGTTCGTCGGAAAGCAGGACGGCCATCCAGCCCTCTCAATCCCCCATAGGACTGTTCTGCGTGGTGCCCGGCCCCTTCCTGCCCTGCTACTGGTACTCGTAGAAGCCGCGCTTGCTCTTCCGTCCCAGCCATCCGGCCAGCACCATCTGACGCAGCAACGGCGGGGGCGCGTAGCGGGTGTCCTTGAACTCCGCGAACATCGCCTCGGCGATGTAGTAGGTGGTGTCCAGGCCCACGAAGTCCAGCAGCGTGAGGGGTCCCATGGGATGGCCCAGCCCGAGCGTGATCGCGGAGTCAATGTCCTCCCGCGAGGCGACGCCCAGCTCGAGTGCGCGGATCGCGTCCAGCAGGTAGGGTATCAGCAGTCGGTTCACGATGAAGCCCGGCGTGTCCCTGGCCACCACCACGGTCTTGCCCAAAGACTGGGCGAAGCCGCGCATCTCCTGCACTACCTCCTCGGAGGTGCGAAGTCCCTTCACTATCTCGACGAGCGGCATCACCGGCACCGGGTTGAAGAAGTGCAGCCCAACCACGCGGTCTGCCCGGCCGGTCGCCGCGGCCATCTCGGTGATCGAGAGCGACGAGGTGTTGCTGGCCAGGACGACCCCTGGCGCCACCAACCGGTCCATTTCGCGAAGGAGCGCCTTCTTGTCGTCCATCTGCTCCAGGATCGCCTCAACCACCAGTTCTACGCCGGCCAGATCTGCCAGGACCGTGGTCCCCTGGATCCGGCTCAGAGCAGCATCGCGTCCGGCCTCGTCCAGCTTGCCGCGCTCGACCGCGCGCTGCAGCGAGCCGCGCAGCCTCTCCATCCCCTTGGCCAGCAGTTCGTCGTTGATCTCGCGCACGACCACCTCGTACCCGGAACGCGCGGCCACCTCCACGATGCCGACCCCCATCAACCCGCACCCCACCACGCCCACACGACGTATCATCTGCTCCTCCTCCGTCGGCCGCCGCCGTCAACCTGCGGCTACCCTCTGATGACGCCTCGGATCACCGGCTCCTCTGCCGGTGCGCTCTCTGCTATCACGAACGCCGCGGCCACCTGGCGGGCGGCGGCGAGTCCGGCGTCCTCGGACCTGGCATGGATCGTTGCAAGCGACTCCCCGGCCCTAACACCAGCGCCCACCTGCCGCTCGATCACCACACCGACCGCCGGGTCAACTGGCTCGCCCTTGCGTGTTCGCCCGGCTCCCAGTTGCATCGCCGCAAGCCCGACCGCCTCGGCATCAATGCCGGCCACAACGCCGGAGGCAGGCGCGGGCACCGGCAGCCGGTGGGACGCCGAAGGCAGCCGTCCCGGATCCCCCACTGCCCGTACGTCGCCACCCTGCGCGCGGACTAGCGCCTCGAACTTCCGCAGCGCGTCGCCGCTTTGCAGGCGCCGCAGCAGTTCCCCACTGCCTTCCTCGGGCGAGGCCGCCCGTCCTCCCAGCACCAGCATCCATCCGCCCAGCGCCAGGCAGAGCGCCTCCAGGTCGCCGGGGCCCTCGCCGCGGAGCGTTGCGATCGCCTCGGCTACCTCGAGCGCGTTGCCGACCGCCCGGCCCAACGGGTGGTCCATCGCGCTAATCACCGCGACGGTGCGCCGGCCTGCTGCCCGGCCGATCGCGACCATCGCCTCGGCCAGAGTCCGGGCTTCGGCCTCGGTCTTCGCAAACGCCCCTCGCCCGCACTTCACGTCCAGCAGGATCGCGGACGACCCGGCGGCCAGCTTTTTGGACATGATGCTGGACGCGATCAGCGGCACGCTGTCAACCGTAGCGGTGACATCGCGCAGCGCGTAGAGCCGGGCGTCCGCCGGTACCAGCGCGGTGCTCTGCCCGGCTATGGCGCACCCTATGCGCTCCACCTGCTCCACTAACGCCGCCTCGGAGAGCGTAGTGCTGAACCCGGGGATCGCCTCCAGCTTGTCCAGCGTCCCGCCGGTGTGGCCCAGGCCGCGCCCTGACAGCTTCGGAACCGGCACCCCTGCCGATGCCACTAGGGGAACCAGCACAAGCGAGGTCTTGTCGCCCACGCCGCCGCTGCTGTGCTTGTCCACGGCGCGGCCCGCGAGGGATCCCAAGTCGAGCGTCTCACCCGACCGCACCATCGCCCAAGTGAGCGCGGCCGTCTCAGCGGCCGACATACCACGGAAGTAGACCGCCATCAGGAACGCGGCCATCTGGTAGTCGGGAACCGACCCCGCAACGAAGCCGCCCACGAGCCATGCGATCTCTCCCGCGGAGAGGGCCGCGCCATCGCGCTTCTTCTGGATCAGATCGTAGGCACGCACGGGATCCGGCGCCTTTCCCTACGCGCGCAGGGTCGCGATGATGCGCCTGGTCAGCCGAACGAACCTGGGCTCGAGATCACGCGCCACGTTGAGCACCTCCTCGTGCGAGACCTGGTCAACGACCTCGCCTGTGGCCATGTCTGTGATCGCGGTCAGCCCCAGCACGCGCATCCCGGCATGCCGCGCCACGATTACCTCGTGCACGGTGGACATCCCCACGGCATCCGCCCCCCAGCGGGCCAGCATGCGCAACTCCGCCGGGGTCTCATAGGACGGTCCGGAGACGCCGACATAGATGCCCTTGCGCAGCGGTATCCCAAGATCGAGGGCCGCGGCCTCAGCGACCGCGATGAGCTCCTTGTCATACGCGGCGGACATGTCGGGAAACCGCGGACCCAACTCGGCCTCGTTGGGTCCGATCAGCGGGTTGGTGCCCATGAAGTTGATGTGATCGGAAATCACCATCAGGTCCCCGGTGTGCCACTGCCGGTTGAGCCCGCCGGCGGCGTTGCTCACCACCAGGATCCGGGCTCCAAGCGCGCGCAGCACGCGCACCGGGAAGGCAACCTCGGCCATCGTGTGGCCCTCGTAGAAGTGCGCCCGGCCCTGCATCACCGCGACCGCGCGGCCCTCCAGGGTTCCCACAACCAGGCGGCCGGCATGCCCTTCAACATTGGGGCGGGGGAAGTGCGGTATCTCGCCGTAGGCCACGACAGCATCGGCGGAGACCTCGTCCGCCAGCGCCCCCAATCCTGATCCCAGGATGACTGCCACCTCCGGCGTCCTTGCACCCATGCGTACCACCGCCTGCGCCGCTTCTCGCGCGCGAGCCGCCCAGTTCATCCTCTTCCCTCCTCCAATACCGTCCAGAAACTCTCCCCGGACCCACCCCATGGCACCGCAAAGGCCTCGGCCACGGTGGCTCCCAGGTCTGCGAAGCTCTCCCGCACCCCCAGCCGGACGCCCGGGAGCAGGCCCGGCCGCCACGCCAGCAACGGAACCTGTTCGCGCGAATGATCGGTGCTGGGCGTGGTCGGGTCGTTCCCGTGGTCGGCGGTGATCACCACCAGGTCGCCCCCTGCGCAAACCCCCAGGATCTCGGGCAGGCGCGCGTCAATCTCCTGGAGGTGCTGCGCGAATCCCTCGCTGTTGTTCCGATGGCCGTAGACGGTATCCAGTTCCACCAGGTTTGTGAACACCAGCCCGTGCTCAAGCCCCCTGGCCGCGGCGACGGTCTGGGTGATGCCGTCCGCGTCGTCGTGCGTGTGCACCGAGCGTGCCAGACCGCGTCCGGCGAAGAGGTCCTCGATCTTCCCAACGCCCACAACCGGAATACCCCGATCCGCAAGCGCGTCGAGCACCGTCGGGCCCACCGGCGGCAGGGAGAAGTCGTGGCGGCGGTCGGTGCGCGCGAACGCGCCGGGAGTGCCCACAAACGGCCGCGCGATTACCCGGCTGACGGCATGATCGCCCACGAGCAGCCCGCGCGCGATCCGGCACCACTCGTAGAGCTGCTCGACCGGCACCACGGCTTCGTGAGCCGCGATCTGGAACACGCTGTCGGCCGATGTGTACACGATCGGCGCACCGCTGCGCAGGTGCGCCGGCCCCCAGGTCTCGATGATCTCGGTGCCCGAAGCAGCCACGTTGCCCAGCGTTTCCCTACCTATCTGCCGCTCAAATGCCCGTATCAGATCTGCGGGAAAGCCCTCTGGATAGGTGGGAAAGGGCCGCCGAACCACCAGCCCGGCCAGCTCCCAGTGCCCTGTGGTCGAGTCCTTCCCGGCGGCGCGCGCGCGCATGACGCCCGCGGCCGCCTCGTGGTCACCGACAGGGGTCACGCCCGGGATCGCGTCCAGCACCCCCAGCCCCAGGCGCTCCAGCACGGGCAGGCGCAATCCGCCGACCGCGCGCGCGGTGTTGACAAGGGTGTTGCTGCCCTCGTCGCCATAGTCGGCCGCGTCGGGCAGGGCGCCGATCCCGCACCCATCGAGCACGAGGACGACTGCCCTCATCGCGCGGTGCGCCCGATCGTCATCTGGTCGCGCGGATGGGCACGGCGGTAGGCTTCTCGCAGCCGCGAGCGGGTCAGGTGAGTGTAGATCTGGGTCGTGACGATGCTAGCGTGACCCAGCATCTCCTGCACCGCGCGCAGGTCCGCGCCGCCGTCGAGCATGTGCGTGGCAAACGAGTGGCGCAGGGTGTGCGGGCCCAACGGCTTCCGGATTCCGGCCCGCGCGGCACAGCCCCGTAACACCGTCCAAACGCTCTGCCGCGAAAGCCGGCCGCCCCGCCTGTTCAGGAACAGCGCCTTCCTGGCGCGGCTCCCTGCGAGCACCGGGCGCGCCATGGCGAGATAGCGCCTTATCGCGTTGACCGCCTGCGATCCTATGGGCACGATGCGCTCCTTGGATCCCTTGCCCACGCACCGGACGTACTCCATTGACAGGTGCACATCCCCCGCATCCAGGGCTACGAGTTCGCTGACCCGCAGCCCGGCCGCGTAGAGAAGCTCCAGGATAGCCCGGTCGCGCAGCGCGGCCGGGCCGTCTCCCTGCGGCTGGCCCAGTATCCTCTCAACCTCGTCCACGGTCAGTACGGACGGCAGCCGGTGCACGCGTCTTGCCGGTGATAGATCGTGCGCGGGGTCGTCCGCGATCTGCCCCTCCCTCAACATGAAGGCGGTCCAGCCGCGGAGGGCGGCCAGGCGCCTCGCCACCGTACTCGGCGCGAGCCCCCGCCCGCGCAGTGAAAGCAGGTACAGGGTGAGCGCTGAGCGACGCACGGCCGAGGGCTCGGTCACGCCCCGCCGCGCAGCGAAGGCCATGAAATCCCAGAGGTCGCGAGCGTAGGCCTCGACGGTGTTGCGGGCCAGACCACGCTCGGCCAGCGCGTAGTTCAGGTAGGCCTCGCGGGACGCATCCATGGCCGGGGGCAGGAGTTCATCTCCGCTCATCCATCACCACGTCCCCGGTGAACACGGGTGTACCGGTACGGCGCGCCAGCTCGCGGAACGCGGCGTTGAGGCGATGGGTAATCGGCCCGGGCCGTCCATCTCCAATCCGGCGGCCGTCCGCCTCCACGACAGGCGCGACCTCGGCGCCGGTACCCGTTAGGAAACACTCACTGGCGGTGTACAGATCGTGCAGCGTGAAGACCCGTTCTTCCGCGACCAGCCCTTGCTCGCGGGCCAGCGAGAGCACCGCATCGCGCGTGATGCCCCGGAGCAGTCCCAGGTGCGCGGCCGGTGTCCAGAGGGCGCCTCCGACCGCAACGAAGACGTTGTCGGCGCTGCACTCGCACACGTACCCCTCCTGGGTCAGCAGGAGGGCCTCGTCGGCGCCTGCCTGGTTGGCTTCGATCCGGGCGAGGACGTTGTTCAGGTAGTTCAGGGACTTGATCCGGCCGTTCAACGTGCCGGGAGCCGGTCGGCGCACCGTGGCGGTGACCATCCGCAGGCCCCTATCGTAGGCCTCCTGCGGATAGAGCCGGATGGCGTCCACGATGATGACAACGGTCGCGGCCCGGCACCTGCGGGGATCCAGCCCCAGGTCGCCCGGGCCGCGGCTGACCACCGGCCGTATGTAGGCGTCGCGCAGCCCGCTTGCCCGAACGGTCTCGATGATCGCGTCCTTGAAGGCCGCGGGCGGCAATGGGACCTCCAGCATTATGTGGTGGGCAGACTCATACAACCGGGCGATGTGCTCTTCCAGCTTGAAGACACGACCGTCGTACACGCGGATTCCCTCGAACACGCCGTCGCCGTAGAGGAACCCGTGATCGAAGACCGAGACGGTCGCCTCCTCCTTCTTGCAGATTCGTCCGTTTATGTAGACCGCGCCGCTCATGGTGCCTCCTCCCGGCGGAGCGCAGGCAGGGATACCGCCACGGTGCTCCGTTCCAGCGCGGCCCGCACGAACGCGCCGTAGAGCGGGTGCGCGCGGTTGGGCCGTGACCGGTACTCGCCGTGGAACTGCGTGCCCACGAACCAGGGATGATCGGGCAACTCGACTATCTCGACCAGATCCTGTTCCGGGAAGACGCCGGTGACCCGCATCCCCCGGGATTCCAGGATATCCCTGTAGGCGTTGTTCACCTCGTATCTGTGGCGGTGACGCTCTCCCACATCCGAGACGCCGTATGCCTCGAAGGCGCGGGATCCGGGCGTGATGCGGCAGGGATAGCGCCCCAGCCGCATCGTGCCGCCCAACTCGGCGATTCCGCGCTGCTCGGCCAGCAGGGATATGACCGGGTGCGGCGTCTGCGGATCAACCTCGGTGGTGTTGGCTGCTTCCAGCCCGCAGACGTTCCTGGCAAACTCGACCACGGCCCACTGGAGACCGAAACAGATGCCCAGGAACGGAACCCCCTGCTCGCGCGCGTACCGGATCGCCCGTACCTTGCCCTCGACTCCCCTTGCCCCGAATCCCGGGCACACCAGCAGCCCGTGCAGGGGGGCGAGTTGGGCGGCCAGGTCGGCATCTCCCCAGCCCTCGATCTGCTCCGAGTCCAGCTTCACAATCTCCACGCCGCAGTCGTTGGCCACACCGCCGTGCCGGAGCGCCTCGACGATGCTGACATACGAGTCCTCGACCCCCATGTACTTGCCCACGAGCCCAATGCGCACCTGGCTCTGCGGATGCAGCACACGGCCGACGATCGCGCGCCACTCTGCCAGGTCGGGCTCCGGCAGGTCGAGATCCAGCCGCCGCAGCATGATCCGGCCCAGCCCTTCCTCCTCCAGGATCAGCGGCACCTCGTAGATGCTGCGCGCGTCAATTGCCTGGATGACCGCCTCCGGTTCGACGTCGCAGAACAGCGCGATCTTCTCTTTCAGTGCGCGGCCCAGCGGCCGCTCCGTCCGGCAGACTATCACGTCGGGCTGGATCCCGATGCTGCGCAGTTCCTTCACGCTGTGCTGGGTCGGCTTCGTCTTCAACTCGCCGGCGGCGCGCAGGTGCGGCACCAGCGAAACGTGTATGTACATCACGTTCTGCTCGCCCGCGGTGCGGCGGAACTGACGGATCGCTTCCAGGAACGGCAGGCTCTCTATGTCGCCTACGGTCCCGCCCACCTCGGTGATGAGAACGTCGGCCCCGGTGGCAGCGGTCAGCGAGCGGATCTCGTCCTTTATCTCGTTGGTCACGTGCGGGATCACCTGGACCGTGCCTCCCAGGTACTCTCCGCGGCGCTCGCGCGCGATGACCGCGTTGTAGATCTTACCGGTCGTGGTGTTGTTGGCACGGCCCAGGTCCTCGTCTATGAAGCGCTCGTAGTGGCCCAGGTCCATGTCGGTTTCGGCGCCGTCGTCGGTCACGAACACCTCGCCGTGCTGGTGCGGGTTCATGGTGCCGGCATCCACGTTGACGTATGGGTCGAACTTGAGCATCGTCACCCGCATCCCGCGGCTCTTCAGCAGACGCCCGATCGAGGCCGCGGTTATCCCCTTGCCCAGCGCAGAGACCACGCCTCCTGTAACGAAGATGTACTTGGTCACGACCGTCCTCCCCGCCTCAGCAGTTCCAGAGCGTGCTCGCGTGCAATCTGCGTGGGCCGCCGCCCACCCAACATCCTGGCTACCTCCTCCACGCGCTCCTGCGGCCCCAGCGCACGAACCCGCACCCTGGTTCGCCCGCCGCTCGTCTCCTTGCTCACCCAGTGATGACGGTCGGCCAGACTGGCGACCTGGGGCAGGTGGGTTACGCACAGGACCTGGCGCTTGCGGCCGACCGCGGCCAGCAGCCCGCCTACCGAACCTGCGGCCCTGCTGCCGACGCCCGCATCCACCTCGTCGCAGATGAACACCGGCACCGCGCCGGCCTCGGCCAGCACGTGGCGCAGCGCCAGCATGATCCGGGACAGCTCCCCTCCCGACGCGATGCGCGCCAGCGGTCTGGGTGCCTCGCCTGGGTTGGCCGCCAGGAGGAACTCCACCCGATCCACGCCATCCGGACCAACCGCGACGCGGCGATCGCCCAGCAGCAGGCCTCCGGGGTCCGGATCGCTGCCCAACGCTACGATCACGCGCGTGCTTGCCATCTCCAGCGACCGCAGCGCCTGCTCCACCCCGGCCTCCAGCCGGGAGGCGGCCTCGCGCCGGAGCCGTGTCAGTTGTTCGCACCTCCTGACCAGGTCCTGCTCCAGCACTTCCATCTCCGCGGCTATCTCGGCGATTCGGGCATCGCTGGCATCCAGGCGGGCCAGCGCAGATGCGGCCTCGTCTCGGTATGCCAGCACCGCCTCCACGGTTTCGCCGTACTTCCGCCGCAACCGGCGCAGCATGTCCAACCGCTCCTCGACGCGGGCCAGCTCCTCGGGGTCGGCCTCTACGCCCTGCGAGTAGCGCGCCAGCTCGTGCGCAACATCGGCAAGCTCTTCGGAGATCGCCCCGATCCGCGCGGCCAGCGCTCCCAGCGCGGGATCCAGACCCGCGGCCTCCCGCAGCGCGCCGCGTGCCTGCCCTATCCGGTCCACCGCGGCCTGCCCTTCGGCTTCGTAGAGGCCGGCGTAGGCCTCGGCCGCGGCACCGGAGAGGCGTTCCGCGTTGGACAACCGGAGCCGCTGGGAGGACAGCTCCTCCTCCTCACCCGGCTGCGGCCGGGCCGCCTCGATCTCGTCCACCTGGTAGCGGAGCGTCTCGATCTGACGGAGTCGGTCACGCTCGCCCTCGACCAACGCCTGCTGCTCCGCGCGCAGAGCAGACCGCCGGCGCACCATCCCGCCCACGACGGCACGCAGATCCTCGACGGCGTCGCCGCCGAAGGCATCAAGCAGCCCCAGGTGGGCCTGGGGCCGCAACAGCCGCTGGCCTTCGTGCTGACCCGCGACCTCAACCAGCAGATCTCCCACCTCGCGCAGCATCCCCACGGTGGCCGGGCGGCCGTTTACCCACGCGCGCGAGCGTCCCTCCGGCGTGATCTCGCGCGCGACCACCAGCTCGTACGCTTCCCCGCTCTCCCGGGCGCCGCTGTCCCCGGCGAGACCGTGCTCCTCCAGCCACAGCCCGACCGGCCCTCTGGCCTCGATTACGAATCGCGCCTCTGCCCGCGCGGCTGGGGCACCGGTCCGGATCAAGTCCGCGGCGGCGCGCGCGCCCAGCACGGTGGTCAGCGCGTCCACGATGATGGACTTGCCGGCGCCCGTCTCCCCGGTCATCACGTTCAGGCCAGGACCGAACTCGATGGCCGCGGACTCGATCACGGCGAACTCCTGAATCCGCAGCTCCAGCAGCACTAGCGCTCTCCCCACCCCAGCTTCGTCCTCAGGACGCCGTAGAAGCTCCGGGTACCCAGCCGTGCGAGCCGGGTGCGCAGGGCCGCGCGCCGGATCACAACCCGCTCCCCCTGACCCAGCGGGTGGCTCTCCTGACCGTCCACGTTCAGCCGCACGTCCTCGGTGGCAGCCGCGGTCTCGACGGCAATGGTGGCATCGCCCGAAACCACCACAGGGCGCGCGGTGAACGTGTGAGGGCAGATGGGCGTTATTACGATCACGTCCACCTGGGGATGGACGATGGGGCCGCCCGCCGATAGCGAGTAGGCCGTGGAGCCAGTCGGCGTGGCCACGATCACCCCGTCGGCCGGATAGGTCGAGAGGTGCTCATCGTTCACCCATGTGGTGACGCGCACCACCCGCGTTAGACCTGACTTTGAGACGACCATGTCGTTCAGGGCGAGGGCGCGCTCACGCACGCCTTCCCCGCCCACTATCTCGGCTTCCAGCATCGTGCGCTCGTCAATCGCAAAGCGGGCCGCGGCAATCTCAGCCGCGGCATCCGGCAGCTCATCCAGGGGCAGCTCTGCCAGAAAGCCGAACCCGCCCGTGTTCACTCCCAGAATAGGTACGCGCCCCCTGGCCAGGCGAGCCGAGGAGAGGATCGTACCGTCCCCGCCGAGGACGATGAGCAGGTCGCTGCCCTCGACAAGCGCAGGGTCCTCTGCTGCCAGGTCGGGCCAGCCGGAGCCGGAGGCGACCGATGCGCTCACCCGGACGGCAACGCCCCTTGCCTGAAGGCGCCCTACGGCTTCGTGCAGCAGGGCAGCCGCCTTCGGATGACCGCCAAATCGGTCTCGATTGACCAGGATTCCGATTCGCATCAGGCCCCTCCCCCTACCGGGCTGCGGACCGCGCCGAGGATCTCCTGTTCAAGATTATCGGCGCTCCCCTGGCCATCGTTGCGGAGCGCCACGAAGAACTCGCGGTTGCCCTGCGGACCGAGAATCGGCGATGCGACCATGCCTTCCACGGCAAGCCCCAGATCTCGGGCACCGCTTGCGAACCGGCGCAGGACCGCCCCGTGCACAGAGGGATCGCGCACCACGCCGCCCGGCGCCGCGCGCGGCCCGGCCTCGAACTGCGGCTTCACCAGCACCAGAATCCGCCCTCCGGGCCGCACCAGTCGCGATACCGCCGGCAACACCTTCAGCGCCGAGATGAATGAGCAGTCCACGGTGGCCATGTCGGCCATCTCGGGCAGATCCCCCGGCTCCAGCCGCGCGGCGTGGCGGCCCTCCAGGACTGCCACACGGGCGTCCTGCCGGAGCCGCCAGTGAAGCTGCCCCCGGCCCACATCCACCGCATGGACGCGCGCGGCCCCGCGCTGCAGGACGCAGTCGGTGAACCCGCCGGTAGACGCGCCCACGTCCAGTACCACCAGGCCCGCCGGATCAATTCCAAACGCGTCCAGGGCCGCGGCCAGCTTGATGCCCCCGCGGCTCACGAACTCCGGCGTCCGCGACCGGCGTTCCACCTCGGCATCCTCTGCCACCCGGGTTCCGGGCTTGTCGAGTCGCCGCCCCTCCACGAAGATCTCCCCGGCGCGGATGGCGGCCTCGGCCTGGTGCCGGCTGGGGGCCAGCCCCCGCGAGGCCACAAGCAGATCCAGCCGCATCCTCGCCGTGCCCACGCTACCCCTCCCGGACCAGCAACGCGTGTGCCAGGCCTCGCAGCACGTCCGCCGAGGCCCCCCATCCGGCCAGGGCCTCTATCGCCAAACCGGTCTCCTCGTGGGCGATGGCACGCGACCGCTCGAGGCCAAAGACAGACGGGAAGGTGAGCTTGTCGCCGGCAGCGTCACGGTGGGTATCCTTGCCCAGCACCTTGCTGTCGCCCGTCTCGTCCAGGATGTCGTCAACAATCTGGAAAGCCAATCCCAGGTGCTCGCCGCACGCGGTAAGGTCGGAGAGCTGCCGCTCTGTAGCCCCTGCCAGGATAGCGCCCGAGCGCACGCAGGCGCGTATCAGCGCCGTGGTCTTCCACCGGTGAACCAGGTAAACTCCCTGCTGGCGGTCCACCGGCCACGCCCCAAACCGCCCCAGCGACGGCCGGCCCTCTGCCAGCAGGTCCAACACCTGCCCACCCACCATCCCCTGAGTACCTATGGCGGCCGCGACCTCCTGGATGGCGCGTAGCGTGGCCGCGGCTCCGGAAAGCCCGGCGGGTCTCGCGACCAGCTCAAAGGCCAGCGCATGGAGCGCGTCGCCCGTCAGGACCGCAATCGCCTCGCCGAATGCAACATGACAGGTCGGCCTTCCGCGGCGTAGTGTTGAGTCGTCCATGGATGGCAGGTCGTCGTGAATGAGAGAGTAGGTGTGTATGAGCTCCACGGCGCACGCCAGGGGCAGGACCGACTCAGGATCCCCGCCCGCGGCCTCGGCAGAGGCCAGTACCAGCAGCGGCCGGATGCGCTTTCCCCCGGCGAAGAGACTGTACCGCATCGCCTCGTGCAGGGGGCCTGGGAGAACGCTGGCTGGAGGCATTGCCGCCTCTAGCGCCTCCTCTATGCGCGGCCCCCGGATCGCCTGGAAGGCCGCCGCTCTATCTGTCAATTCCCGAGGATCACCCGGCACGGCTTTCCTCGCGTACTATCGCGCCGAGCACGCCGTTGACGAACCTGCCGGAGGAGCCGGTGCCGTACCGCTTGGCAAGTTCCACGGCCTCGCTGATGGCCACACCAGGAGGGGTCCCCAGGTAACGGATCTCGTAGAGCGCCATCCGGAGGATTACGCGGTCCGCGCTGGCCAGCCGGTCCAGCGTCCAGTCTGAGAGGTGGCGCTCGATCGTCTGATCGATCTCCTCGATGTGCCGGGCCGTGCCCGTGCACAGCGCCTCCACCTGGGGCCACTCGGCCCCGGTGCTGCTGCCGCGTGCGACCGCCAGCGCCTCATCCACCGGCAGGCGGCCGACATCATGCTGAAACAGCACCTGGAGTGCTATTTCGCGGGACCGCCGCCTCGTCTTCATGAGAAGCGACCACCCGCCGGGGGCCGTTGGCCGCGGCCCCGGCCGGATGACCGGTAGGTGGGCTGCGGCACGGCTTGCGTCCGTGGGTGGTCTGCCACGACAGTATTCTATCAGCCGATGGAGCAGAGGGGAACCCGCCGGTACTATCTCGCGCGCTCGATGTACTCCCCTGTGCGCGTGTCCACGCGCACGACGTCCCCTACCTCCACGAAGAACGGCACTTGGATCATCGCCCCGGTCTCCACGCGTGCCGGCTTGGATCCGCCGGTCGCTGTGTCCCCGCGGAACCCGGGAGCGGTTTCGGCAACCATCAGGTCAACCGAGTTGGGGAGGTCTACGGCGATAGGCCGGTCCTCGAAGTGGACCACGGTCACCACGGTGTTGTCCTTCAGGTAGAGGGTAGCGTCTCCAAGGAGGTCCTTGCCCAGGGTCACCTGCTCGTAGGACTGCTGGTCCATGAAGACGTACTGCTCCTCTTCGTGATAGAGGAACTGCATCTCGCGCCGCTCGAGAAACGCGTGAGGTACGCGCTCGCCGGCGTTGAAGGTGCGCTCGGTTATGGCGCCGGTCTTGAGGTTCCGCACCTTGGCGCGCACGTACGCGCTGCCGCGACCACGCTTGACGTGTTGGGATTGCACGATCGCGTACAGGTCGCCATCCAGCGTTACGACCACGCCCGGACGGAAGTCGTTGGTCGAGATCAAGCCATCACCTCAAGCAGGTTCTTGGGAAGCCGGGTGAGGTTCTCGCACCCACCGTCGGTCAGCACCACCAGATCCTCTATGCGTACCCCGCCCCAACCGGGCAGGTAGATCCCGGGCTCCACGGTCACCACCGCGCCTGGCGCCAGCACGGCCGCCTCGCGCGGCGAGAGCGTGGGTCCCTCGTGCACGGCCAGCCCGACGCCGTGGCCCAGGCCGTGCCCGAACGCATCGCCGTAGCCCGCAGCCGCGATGACCGATCGGCCCAGCGCGTCGGCCTCGCGCCCCGTGAGCCCGGGGCGCAGCCCGGCCAGCGCGGCCCTTTGCGCGGCCAGCACGATGGCGTAGATCTCGCGGTGCCGGTCAGAGACCGGCCCGGTCACCACAGTGCGGGTGCAGTCCGAATGATAGCCGTCTACCACGGCACCAAAGTCCACGGTCACGAACTCGCCGCGCCCGATGACCCGTTCCGAGGCAACGCCGTGCGGCAGCGCAGACCGCGGCCCCGACGCGACAATCAGGTCGAACGGCAGCCGCTGTGAGCCCCGGATGCGCAGCCGATGCTCCAGCTCAACCGCTACCTCGTGTTCGGTGACGCCGGGCCGGATCATGGGCAGCACTTCATAGAACGCCGCCTCTGCTAGCTGCGACGCCTGGCGGATCGCCTCGATCTCCTCGGGCGACTTCTGCCAGCGTATCCGGTCCAGCCCCTCGACCGGTACTATCTCAATGGAATCTGCTGCCGCCTGCAGGCGCCGGAACGAGCCGACCGGCAGGTGCTCCTCCTCAACGCCGGCCCGACGCGCGCCCAGCCGCCCCAGCACCCCGGCCGCCGCATCCAACAGCGGGCCGGGCGCCCGCTCAATGGCAAACCCGGGCGCCTGAGCCGCGGCCTGATCGTAATACCGGAAGTCCACCACCAGGTGCGCCTCGGCCATGGAGACGACGGCCATGCCGGCGGACCCGGTAAACCCCGAGACGTAGGTCACGCTCTGGGACCTGGTCAGGACGGCCGCGTCAAGGCCGGCGGACTCGAGCCGGGCCCGCAGGCGCTTCAGACGTTCGCTGTGGAGATCATCAGGAGCGGACGACACAAGCCGTAGCATACCGCAGGTGGGAGACCCTTTCAATCACCGCGCGGCAGCACAGGCGAAGGGCGGGCCGCCTGGCCCGCCCTTCGCGTCTTGTCCAACCCGCGTGCCCGGCTGTGCTATGGCGCCGGCGCGATCGTGAACGTCCAGTATCCGCTACACGTGGGCGTGGGATTCCCGTCCTTGAACACCACGCAGACCCTCCACCGGTAGGTGGTGCCGCACGTAAGCGCCGTATCTGGGACGCTGGCGGTGGTCGCTGGAGCCGCAACCTGTACGCTCGCCACAAGTGTGTACGGCGGCGTATTCTGCTGGACTTCCAGGGTATACGTGTTGGCGTTGGGCACCGCTCCCCATGCGAACGGGTACGAGGTCCCGGATGCCGCGCATCCAATCGTGGATCCGTTCTCCGGTGACGAGAGTATTGGGGCGCCTCCGAGCGTCAACCCACACCCAGTCACGAAGCCGACAAGGAGGACAACAAGCGCAGCACGTAGAGAAACCGCATTCACGATGTGATCACCGCCTCCTGACCGAATCCCGTCCAGATGCACTGCGCCACGCCTGGCTTCCCTACGGCTTGGGCGCCGCTCCAAACCACCCCGGCCGGGTCTGCTTGAGCAACCGCTGCGTTACGTCGTCGGCCTTCTCCAGCTCTCCCATCATCAAGTAGGCGTCCTGCAGCGCCAGAAGGGCCGCCAGCATGTTGGGGTCGAGCTTGATCGCCTCCTGCAGCGGCGGGACCGCCTTGGCCAGATACCCCGAGGCAAACGGGGCGGTGCCCATCTGCGACAATCGGTAGCCATACAGGTAGGCGAACCCCAGCCAGTAGTGCGCCCGGGCGTTGCGGGGGTTGGCCGCGATCGCCTGCTGATATGGCTGGATCGCCCGCGAGAACGCCGCTTCGTTCGCGTACAGCCGGGAGGTGTCGAGTGGCGGCAGCGGCTGCGCCTGGGCCGGAGCACCTGCCACAAGCAGCGCTATGACTGCGAAGACCGTCGCGATCAGGCGCATCGTCATGTCACGCTAGGGCCGCGGCGTAACCGCCGGGGCCGGCGCTCCCTGGGGCGGGATGATCTGCGGGGTCACCACGAAGATGACCTCGGTCTCGCGCCGGTCCGTGAGCGTCGCGCGGAAGAGCGCGCCCAGCACCGGGATATCCCCGAGCAGGGGCACCTTCAGCACACGCTTGCGCTCCTCTGCGCTGATCAGTCCGGCCAGGATGATGGAGTCCCCGCTCCGTACCGTCACGGTGGTCGTGGCCTTCCTCGTGGCCAGTCGCGGAACCGGACCCGATGCCGTCTGGAGGAACTCTGTCACCGAGGATACCTCGGGCTCGACCTTGGTGGTCACCAGACCGTCCCGGTTGACCTTGGGCACGATCCTGAGGATCACCCCTATCGGCTTGAACGTGAAGGTCAGCCGTCCGCTGGCGTCAATCGAGGGAATGGGCACTTCCTCGCCCAGGTTGACCTGGGCCTCGTTGCCGTCCACCACCATGATGCGCGGAGCGGTTATCACGCGCGCCTTGCGCTCGGTCACTAGCGCGTCCAGTGCCGCGTTGATCGTGAAGGTGCCGACGCCCAGGACGATCTGATTGGGGAAAGTACCCTGGATCCGGACTATCGGTACGCCGGTCAACCCCCAGTCGAGCCCCAGGTTACGCAGATCGGAGGTGCTGACATCCACGACCCGCGTTTCGATCATTACCTGCGACAGCTGAATGTCGAGGCCGGCGAGGACCTTGCGGACCTCCTCGTGCTGGGCCACCGTGCCGACCACGATCACCGCGTTGGAGCGGGCGTCGAAAGTAACCAGGATCCCCTTGATGGCTGCGCCCACGGCCTTGGCCACATCCTCGGCCGTCCCGAACCCTACAGGGTAGGTGATTACCTCGGGTGCTTCAGGCGGCGGCGCGAGCTTCTCCGCGGCCATGATTATCAGGTTCCGGCCGATCCGGCGGAAGCCCAGGTTGTTGGCTTCCAGGATGAAGCGCAGGGACTCCTCGCAGGTCAGGTCAACGAGGCGGACGGTTACCTGCCCCTTCACCGAGGCATCGGTCACGATGTTGGTGTCGCACACTTTTGCAAGCGCGGTCAGCACGTCGGCCAGCTCGGTGTTGCGGAACTCGAGCGTAATCCGCCCTGGCGCTGCCACGGGCGCGCCCGGAACCGCGGGCGGCGCAGCGGGTGCCGGTGCTGGCACAACAGGTGGTGGTGGCGGAGGAGGCGCCTGCGCCACCGGCGCTGGTGCTGCCGCCGGAGCTGCCGGTCGCAGCACGCCGGGGGCTGCCGCTGAAGCAACGGCACGGGCTCCGGAGAACTTCGCTACCAGCACGCCAGGGCTGCTGGTTGCCAGCGAAAAGGACACGGCGGCGGTCAGATCCACGGCGATACGGGTCACGGGCGGCCGCTCCTGAAACTGGCCGGTCCGAACGCGCGCGACCGCGCCGCGGTCAACGTCGAGAATCGGCGGCACGGCCTTGTCGAGCACTGCGCCCGGCAGATCAATCACCAGCCGGGGCGGCGAGGAGAGTTGCAGCGTCCGGTAGGTCAGCGCGCCGGTGCCCACGACGGCAAGCTGCACCGTGTCGCCGAACACCTTGGCCGTCACCTGAGTGATGCGCACGGGAGGTGCCTGTGGCGCCGCGGGCACGGATGGAACAAGTGCGAGCGCCAGGACGATGGCAAGCCCCGTAAGGATCCTAGGAGATGCTCGACGGTGCTGTCGCGGCGACATGCCTGTGGCTCACTCCTCCCATCTTGAGTTCAAAGCGCTCCCCGTCCTGCTCAAGGATGACCAACCGCTTGGCGATATCAACTGCCGTGACCCGGATCTTGTCCAGGATAACATCGCCCCTGGACACTATGTAGGTCTTGTCGCCGACCTTGATGATGGCCGTGCCCGCGCCGTCGCCGAGTATGCCCACGAGCTCTGCGGTGCTGGCCTCCTTGGGCGGCGGTGCCGGGGTCGGCGTGGCTCCGGGCTGCAGCGGCGTCTGGCCTGGAAACAGGGGAGGCGGTAGCGGTGCCGGAGGGGGCACAGGGCCAGGCCTCTCCACCCCCGCGCCCGTTTCCGCGCGCACCAGAGGTGCAAATGGATCCGGCCGACCGGCGTCCACGGGCCCGGCCACCACGCGCGGCGATGGCGTAGGCACTGGGGCCGGTGTAGGCGTCGGTACCGGCTGCGCAACCTGAGGCGGGGCCGGGGTTGCCACGGCAACAGGCGCCGCGGGCATGACCTCGGTTGTCGTCGGCGGAGGCGGAGGCGCGGTCAGAGCCAGGACGAGGCCGCCCACAACACCTACCGCGAGCGCGACCGCGATTACTGGATGCGCGCGAAGGTACTCAATCACCCTGCGCATGAGGCCCTCCATGCTATGTCTGAGTCTGAGAGTGTACCCCAGAGCCCCGGCAGGCTCCCCTCGCCCTCAAACAACCCATTCTTCAACAGAGTGCCCTAAACTCTTGCTCGATAGACCTGAGGAATTCCTGCAATCCTCCGCCATGGCTCCTGCACGACCTCCGCCGGGCTCCACTCCGGCGGCCTACGGCCAGTACCAGGCCGCAATCGCATCCCCCCAGAACAGGGCTACCAGCGCCCCGACCGCAAGCCACGGCCCGAACGGTATGGCATCCTTGCGCCCCCGCAGGCGCAGCGCTAGCAGCCCGATACCCACTACCCCCCCGGCCATGAAACCCGTGAAGAGGGCAACCGCCACGCCCGGCCATCCGAGGAACGCGCCGATGAGTGCTGCCAGCTTGATGTCGCCGCCTCCCATCCCGCCCCGGCTCAGGACGACGATCGCGGCTATGAGCGCACCAGCGCCGGAGGCAGCCAGTAGCGCGGGCACCGCCCTGTCTTGGGCGGCCGAGAGCAGCAGGCCCGCGGCTATGCCCGGATAGGTAATGCGGTTGAGAATGAGTTGATGGTCCAGGTCAATGAACGTGATCACTACCATCAGGAACGCGAACCCCAGGCCTGCCAGCCGTGGTAGAGGGCCGGTGAAGGCGCTCCAAACCGCCACCGTCAGGATGGCCATGAGGAGTTCGACGAGAGGGTACCGCGCGGAGATCCTGCCACCGCAGGACCGGCAGCGGCCGCGCAGCAGCAGGTAACTGAGGACCGGCACGTTGTCCTTTGCACGGATCGGTGCCTGGCAGTGGGGACACCGCGACCCCGGGTAGACGATTGAGACATCCCGAGGCATCCTGTGGATCAACACGTTGGCGAAGCTCCCGAGAATGGCCCCAAAGGCGGCCACCACGGTGATCTCGACGCCGCCCACGCCTCCGGCGCCGAGACCGCCGGCACTCACGCGCGCGCTCCGCCGCCCATGGGGCGCGGGAGGCAGCCGGGCAGGAATCCGTGACGCAGCGCCGAATGGGAGAATGATTGGGAAAACCGCTGCCGCGCCCTGACGGCGCTGCGGCCTCGGGATGGGGGGCACACGCGATGGCTCGTCGAGCGTGGATGATCGTGACCGCTGTCATCCTCGGACTGGCCCTGCCGGTCGTTGCGCAGCAGCCGGCGACGCCGCCGCCGGTGCTCATCGTGCCAGGGCAGAGCATCGCCGGTGTGGCGCTGGGACGCACCGTGTCGGCGACCCTCGGCCGCCTTGGCCAGCCGGCCGAGATGCGGACCCTCCGCGATGGCGCTCTCTATACGTTCCCGCGCTACGGGCTCAACATGTACTCCGCGGACGGCGCGGTCCGCGCGATCTCCACTACCAACAGCCTGTTGCGCACCGCCGAAGGCATCGCTCTGGGATCCAATGTGGCCGAGGTGCGGCGAGTCTATGGACAGCAGTTCACGGACGCCGTGGTGGAAGGCCTGCTGGGGATCGCCTACGACCAGCACGGCATCGCCTTTGGCCTGGACGGCGTGGTGGTTTCGGTCATCATAGTGTACCCGCCGCGCACCGCCGCCGCCCAACCGGCCGCGGCCCCGGCCCTGGCCGCCCCGCCCGCGCAGATAGACATGGCCCTCGCCTCTCTGCCGCGCGTTGAGAACCTCAAGCCGTTCTCTCCCGAGACCCAATACATGTCCGTGGCAGGCTTCCTCCGATACGTTGTGTACCATCAGACCGGGACGTGGCTGACCCAGAACGAGGCCTCCCGGATGCTCCAGGAGCAGCTCCGGACGCGGCTCTAGGACCCGAGTCAGTGCACCCTGGCCCCTTGCTGTGCCGGACTCTCGGCACGCAGTGTAACGTCGCCCCCGAGCATCCGGGCCCGGTCGCGGGCCTGCCGCACGGACAGTAGCAGTTCTCGGGCGGTGCTGCCGTGCTCCGGGTGACTGCCTACGCCGACCGACGCGCTCAGCGACCGCCAGTCGGCCACCGGGGCATCCTGTGGCACGGGTAGCTTGCCCACCGCCAGCCGAAGGCGCTCGGCCACCGCGGTGGCCGGCTCCAGCGGCGTCTCCGGCATCGCTATGCTGAACTCGGCCTCATCCGTTCGCGCCTTGATGTCCACGTCGCGGGTCAGCGCCCGAAGCGCGTCAGCGGCCGATCTCAGCGTCGCGTCGGCTCCCACGGCGCCGTAGCGATCGCGCAGCCCGGCGAAGTCGTCAATGTCCAGCACGACCAGTGAGAACGCCCTGTGATACCTGGCCGCCCTCTTCACCTCTACTGCCAGGTGCTCGTCAAAGTACCGGCCGGTGAAGAAGTCGGTCACCTCGTCCTGCACCGCCTCGTCCACGAGCGCTCGTTGCAGGTTCTGCATCTCCTTCTGCTGGGCCGCGGTCCGCTCCTCGGACAGGTGGTTGAAGAACGTGACGAACTCCACGACCGTGAAATCGGTGGCCTCGGTCAGACTCCGGAATAGAACGAGCCGGTCCTCACCGCCGGCCACGAGCTGCTCGCACAGCTCCCGGGTGATCTCGCGAAAGACCACAAACCCCTGGACCACCTCCGCGGCGCCGAAGCCCATGCTGAAGCGCAAGGCGGCCTCCCGGTGCACGAACTCGCGCAGCCGGACGGGATCATCTGAGTCAAGATAGGCGACCAGCTCGGCCAGGTAGGCACGGCCCAACCGGCGCAACTCCTCCAGGGGCCGGCAGACGTAGGCCGACGGACGCATGCGGGAGAGCGCCGAGGCCCATGCGACGGCAATGCGGTCCTGCTCGCTGTCGAGCAGGCTGGACAGGTGCCGCGCCACCGTGGAAGCCTCCAACGGCGCGGCTCCTACGGCTGTGCTCCGACCTCCCGGCGGAGGATGAACGTGTTGGCCGCCAGGGTAACTTTGAGCCGAGGCAGCTCCCCAGGGCTGAGGGCTACCTGCGTCATCACTATGAACCTGGGGAAGTCCTCCAGCCGGCCCAGGTAGGCCATCAGGTCGGCGTAGGTGCCGTCAAACGCCAGGTCCAGCCGGAAGAGCTGGTAGCGAGGCGGTGCCGCCGGGGCGGCAGGCTTCTTCCCGGGCGCGGGTGCGGCGCCCGCGGGTTCACCGGCCGGTCCGGCCTGGGTCGCCCCAGGTCGCAGGAGAGCTAGCTTGATTCCCAGTTCAGACGCCACGCCCTGGAGCTGGCGGATCAGGCGCGGAATCTCGCGCTCGGGCGGCAGCTTGGCCTCGATCAGACGGATGCGCTCGGCCAGGGCGTTGTACTCGCGCTCCTTGGCCTCGCGGGTCTGGACCAGGGTCTTCAGCCGCTCTACCTCGGTGCGGCGGGCATCCCTCTCTTTGAGCAGGCTGGCATGGCGCGCCGCCGCCGGAGTGTAGACAAACAGGTAGAAGACCGTGACCATGGCGGCCACCAGGACGAGGACCAGCATCATCCGCTCGCGCGGGCTCAGACCTCTCACGGGCGGTCACCTCCGGTTGCCTGGGGCCGGTCAATGCGTGCGGTCACCTGGAACCGCACGACATCCCTGGTCCCAATTCGCTCGAGCTGAACAACCGTAAGGTCCACCTCGCGGAAGAGCCGCCCGGTGCCCAGGTTGTCCATCAACTGCGCCACGGCGTAGTAGGTCATGGCCATCCCTTCGATGTTGAGAGAGGAGGGCTCGGGCACGCTCAGCGAGGTCACCCAGGCATCCTTGGGAATCAGGAGCCGAAACTCGTTCAGGATTGAGGCGGCCGGGAGCTGCTGCTTCAGCAGGTCCACTATGACCGCTTCCTTCTCGCGCATCGCCTTGATCCGCCGGTCGAGCTCGAGCACGTGATCCACCTGCGGCTGGAGCTCGGCGATCTCCCTGTTGGCCGAGGCCACATCCGCCGCCACCCCGGCGTTGCGCTGGTTCATCCAGACCGCGGCCACGACCAGCACCACGGCCACTGCCACGGGCAGACCGATCTCGAGAAACCGCCGTCCTGGCAGTCGGCGACGGGGTACGCGCGGCAGCAGGTTGATGCGGATCAACTGACATCACCTCCCCGCATGGCGAGTCCTACGGCGACGGCCATTGTGGGCCCGACGGCGGCGAGCCGATCGGCCGGGTGCGTCTCGGGGTTCACCTTGAGGTGCGCGAACGGCGAAACCACCGAGGTGGCCAGGCCGAGTTCCGATGCGATCGTGCGATCGAGGTTCCGGAGCCGGGCCAGCCCGCCGGCCAGCAGGATCTGGTTTACCACAACCGAACGGGATCGGGTCTGGTAGTAGTCCAGCGAGCGCCGGATCTCGGTGACCAGGTCGCCGATGTGGGGCGCGACCACGTCGTAGAGGCGCTCCGCCGTGTGGTCAACGGCCGCGCCCTCCTCCAGGACCTCTCCCTTCTCCTCCACCAGGCTCCGCGCGGTCGCCTCGTCCACGTCCATCGCCTCCCGGACGGCATTGAGCAAGACCGCTCCGCCGATCGGGATGTTCCGGGTGAACCGCAGGCGCGGCCCTTCGGTTATCAAGATGTCGGAGGCCTCGGAGCCGAAGTCCACGATGGCAATGGTCTGCGTCTCGGCCGCCGAGGGTCCCACGGCGGACCGCAGGAGGGCAAACGACTCAACGTCGAGGACGCGGATCTGCAACCTGGCCGCGTCGGCCACGGCGACGATCTTGTCCACGACGTCCTGCCGGGCCGCCACCACGATCACGTCCAGCATCTTGCGGCCGTCCTCGGTGGCCTCTCCCAGCACCTGGTAGTCCATGTAGACTTCCTTGATGTTGTACGGGAGGTAGCGCTCGGCCTCGTAGCGGACCGCCGCGCCCAGCTCTGCCTTGGTCATGGGCGGCACGCGTACCTCGCGGACCGTGACGGCCTGCCCGCCCACCGCCATGATCACCCTGTCCGTCTTGATCCCGGTGCGGTCCAGCAGCGCCCTGAGGTGGCTGCCCAGTTCCTCTGGAGCCACCGGCACACCGTCGTGCATGGCGGCCGGCGGGCCGGGCGCGGAGCCGATCCGTATCAGGCGGAATCCCGTGCGGTAGGAACCGGCGAGCTCAACGACCTTGAGCGCGTCGCTGCCGATGTCAATGCCCACGTGCGTCTGCGGGGTCGAAGAAAGGAAGCCCATCGGCGTCTCGCCCACCCTCCTCGCGCTGCGTGACCGGCCGGACCGGCGCCGGGTCCCACGCGTGACCTATCTTACTTTCAGTTCGGCCTCCGCGGCCAAAACCCTGCTCAACGCAGGGCGGACGCCTACGGGCAGGCGTCCAGTATCTCGGCCCGCCCCATCACTTCGGCGCGGATCCAGCGTTCTTGACCGCTGGGCGTCCGCAGGCAGGCGCCCCCGGCGTTGTTGTTGCCCATCGGGCTGATGGTCATTGTATCCGAGACGAACGAGGTTCGGGCCAGGTCCACGCGGGCCGGCATGCGCCGCGAGACGGTGTCGTCCGCGTCCTCCCTGACCACAGGTGTAGCCGACCAGGCCAGATCGTTGGTGCACTGGTTGCCCCCGCCCGCGGGCGCCGGGGTCACGGCTCCCTCGTAGCGGTAGATGCTGTATGTCTCGCCGCCCGGGTCAAAGACGAACCGGTAGCAGTTCCGCTCTGTTCTGGCCCGCTGCTCGATCATGCGCATGTCCGAGAGCATTTTTCGTGCGGTCCCGACGAGCCGCCGGTTCGTGGTCATGCTCATCCCGCCGAACACCAGGGCGAGCGCGAGCCCGGCAATCGCGAGCGTCACGACGACCTCAACGAGGGAAAGCCCACCCCCGCCCGCCGCACTCCGCCCGGCGCGGTCGCTCACTGCCCGACCATCTCCTCCCAGTGCGGCCGATCGTAGAGCGGATCGCCGCCGGCGAACACCAGCGCAGGGCTTGGCCAGCGCACCGCGGTGTAGATGTCCGTCAGCGGGAAGAAAGGCGGCGCCACGTTGGAGCGCAGCCGCCAGTCGTAGGTCATCACACGCCCGTATCCGGAGATCGGGCTGAAGCGGCCGAAGGCGCCGAAGGTCCCCTGTATCGTCCCTCCCAGGGAGTAGATGCTCCCTTTGTCCGGCAACGTGTCGAACCCCTCCACCCAGAACCTGCCGTAGGGCGCCATCACCACGGCGTCCACGTACAGGTTGTCCGGCGTCGCGGCCCCGGTGATTGTGACGTCGCCGGTGACCGAGTAGAGGCCCAGTACGTTGGTCGGGTTGTGCCCGGGACCGGCCGGCGGAGCCTCATAGACCAGGTGGTGGGTGACGCGGATCTCGCCTTCGGCTGCGACCGTGAGCCGCATGTCCCTGTTCACGGTGCCGTACAGGCCTCCTTGCGTGATCGAGCCGCTCGTGTAGAAGAGACCGTTGAAGATCCCGCTCCCGTAGGCCCGCGACTGCGCCCAGGTGTCCCCGCCGCGGTAGTCCCAGTACAGGACAACGGCCCTGCTCACAGGGTGGATCTCGATCTTCAGGTTGCGCCGCAACGGATTGGGATCGCTCGGCACCGCGAGTCGGATCACCTGCATCCCGCCCTCGCTGGACAGTACCATCTGCGTGATGTCGCCCCGCACGTAGACGCCTCCGCAGGCCGCGGAGCCGCACGAGTCCATGACGTAGAGCCCGTCCCGCAGCGGGCCCGGCGGCATGCCGAAGTATTCGTCATCGCTGGTGGCCGTGCGTACCTGGTTGTCGTTGGCGTTCGGGCCGCTCGGCGTCATGCCGACCGATGTGCGCGATGGGTTTGCGTTTGTGGGCAGGTCAATGGTGGTATCGGTCTTCTTGACGGTGCTGCGGAACACGGTCCCGGTGGTGTTGTCGCAGGCCGTGCGCAGTGCGGCATTGGGATTCGTCGCGGGAATGGTGATGTTGACCGGTGATCCGCAGTTGAGGAAGCGCATGTCGGGGCTGAACTGCGTCACCGCGTCGTGCAGCTCAGGGTTCTGCGCGATCCGGATCTGGTTGTTGGAGTGCACAGGGCCGTAGATCTGCGTGCCCGTGTACAGCCAGACGTTGGCGACGTCCAGGAGCATCAACGCCCACTGGGCGTACGAGGCATCCTCGATCAACACCGGCCACCCGTAGCTGGTCCCGCCGCTCAACACGTAGCTGCCCTGCCAGCCGGCGCTCACCGCCGGAAACCAGTTCGTGCACCGGTCGGCGTGCGGGCTGCGCAGGCAGACCGTGCGCGTCGCGTTGCCGGCGCGGCCGACCGACATGATCGCGTAGTCGAACCACATGACGAGCTGCTCGGGGTTGTTGGGGTCAATCTGGCAGGTGGACTGGCGGCCTGAAGGGCGGACCGCGATCGTGGCGTAGAAATCGCCCAGGGCATCGCCCGACGCCCTATCGGTCAGCGTGATCCGCGCCGACTGCGTGCCGATCCGCAGGGCCGCGGTCGCCCGGTCGGGCCGCTCCCAGTCGCTGCTCGCCAGCTCGATCGGGAAGGCATAGTTCGCCAGGATGTCCACCGGCTCCAGGTTGGGATCGGGCGGAGCGGAGTCTTTGGAGCGGCAGATGTTCCGGACCTCGTTCCTGCCGACCGACGGCTGCCGGATCTGCAGGTCCAGGTCTACCGCCAGCCGGTGGCGCAGCTCGGCCAGAGCCCGGTAGGCGCCGGCCTCGGCCACAGCCAGCGCCTGCTGGCCGCGCAGCTGGTCGAACGAGAGCACGCTCTCGCCCATCGTGGCGATCGCCATCGCGGCCACCACTATGGTCAGGATGAAGATCGCCATCATCACGGTGATGAGGGCGATTCCTCCTTCGGCCCTCTGAACCCGGCGCATCCTGCTCATCGCGTCATCTCCCAGTCAGTCCCATCCTCCGGCGCTATCTATTGAAGGTCTCGGTGGGCGTGGCCGTCCGGGTAGCCGTGCGCGTGGCCGTCGCGGTCCGGGTAGCCGTCCGAGTGGCGGTCGGCGTCACGGTAGCGGTCCGGGTGGCCGTCCGGGTAGCGGTCGGCGTCACGGTCGCGGTTCGTGTATTCGTGTAGCGGTGGCGGTCGGGGTCGGCGTCACGGTCGCGGTCGGTGCCACGGTCGCGGTCCGGGTGGCCGTCACGGTAGCGGTCAGCGTCACCGTAGCGGTCCGGGTGGCCGTCACGGTAGCGGTTAGCGTCACCGTAGCGGTCCGGGTGGCCGTCCGGGTAGGGTCGGCGTCACCGTAGCCGTGGCCGTCACGGTCGCCGTCGGCGCGGCGAAGGTCCGCGGGATCGTCGGCCTGGGCGGCGAGGTCGGGCTCGGTGTCGAAGCGATCGGCGGGGCCACGGCCCCCACGTTGCGCAGGAGCACATCCGTGCCGATCGTGCGCTGCTGCTGCACGCCCGCGCTCACCTTGGCCACCGTGATCTCGCCGGTCATGCGGACGACTTCGGCCCGCGTCACCGCATCGTAAGGAGGCGTGCAGGTTTCCGCGGCGTTGCAGTAGTCTAACACCAACCCGGTAACGAGAGATGCCAGGTCCTGCTGAACGGTGGCGATGCACTGCCCGGTACCGTAGTTGGGGTTCGTGAGCAGGTTGGGGTCGGGCTTGACGAGCCGTGTGAAGGTACTGCCTGCCGGGTCGCGCGAGAACCTGACGAAGTACGAGCAGTCGGGGATCACCGGATTGCCCCTCGGGATCTCCAGGTTCACGCTGCCTGGGCACAGGCCACCCACGCACGCCGGTGGCTCCGGGGCAGCCGGCGATCTGGCGAAGAAGTCCGTGTCGCTCACCAGGCGCGTCGTCCACCGCGCCTCCTCGGCGAACTTGTCGAGGGCCACTCGCGCGTTCTGCTGAACGTCCAGGAAGTCCTCTCCCATCCCGAACGAGCGCACCGCGTTGACCACCAGGCCGTAGATGGCCACCAGCGCGACTACCAGGACGCCCAGCGCCACAAGGATCTCCAGCAACGAGAGGCCGCGCACGTCCCGCGGGAACTGGGCCAGGCGGCGAAGCGCTGCTCGGATCCGGCTGCTCACCATCTGCTCCTACGGCCGCCTGTACATGTCCCGCACGACGGCCGAACTCACCTGGGCCAGGGTCCGGCCTCGGGAATCCACTCTGACCGTCACCCACTTGACCGCGTTCGAGTGGCTGTAGTCGCTGAGCCAATCGGGCTGGGGAGTACTCAGATCTACCTGGTTCACCAGCACCTCGAAGGCGTAGTTGCCGTACGGCGCCCCGAAGTTCGTCAGTGACTGCGACGCGATGGCATCGAAGTTGGCGGTCCACCCTGCCGAGGAGCTCTGCGACTCAGGCCGGGACCTGATCTCCTCCAGCACCCGAACCGCGAGGGCGCTCGCCACGGTCTTGTTGCCGCCCTGGTTCGTCACCTGGATCAGAATGAGGAACGCACGTGTGATGAGCAGGATTGACACGGCCAGGATCGTCAGGGCGACGATCACTTCTATGAGCGTGAAGCCGCGTTCGCGCCTGCGCATGGCAACCACCCAATAGCTTCCCCTATCTAGTATCTAGGCCTCCCTGGGCGCAAATCACGAAGATGGCCGAGGAGCACCATCGGAGCGCCGGGCTCATGGCGTGCAGGAAGAGCCCGGGCAGGGGGACACGGAGAATCCCCTTAAAGACTATCGGCTCCAGACCGGCCTGTTTGAGCCTTCGGATCCACTCAAGCCGGCCCAGCCGGTGGATATGGGTCGGGTCATGGTCAACAAGGCCACATACCCATCCGGCCGGCGAGTCGTACACCGGGACCGCGAGAGCCAGCAGACCGGCGGGGGCCACCAGGCCGCGCAGTCGGTTCAGCGCGGCGTCGAGGTCAGGAATATGCTCCAGCACGTCGAAGCAGGTCACGATGTCGTAGGTCCGACCGGGCAGGAATGCCTGTAGTGCGCACTGCTGAATAGGCACACCGGGCAGTCGCTCGCGTGCCAGGCGCGTGGCATAGGCCGAGATGTCCACGCCCTCGCACTCGTAGTGCTCCTGAGCCGCCTCAAGGAACCGGCCGAAGGCAGGCCCGACGTCCAGCAGCGACCCGGCCGGACGGAGCCGACGGATCTCTCGCAGGTATCCGGCGATCTTGTGGGGCGGGTTGGACCGATCGTAGCGGCCGGCGTAGTTCGATACACTTGTGAAGTAGTCGCGGTCGAACGTGCTCTCGTCAAAGACCGGCAGATCCGCTACACGGCCCCCCGCGGCCGCACAGATGCCCGGCTCAAGAGCGTCCTCGCGAAGCATACACCTTACTCGTGCCCAGAAACCCGGTCGCGTAGACAGGAACTGCAGTTCAGACATTGGAACCCATGGCGTGCCTGCTGGCACGTGGGTAAGGGGAAAGAGCTTGACCTCAGAGGCGATCACGGGGGGTGGAAGGAGCTAGAAGAGGATGGGCGACGCCCTCAGCGAT